>Ga0265295_1002678_pt1 | contig 27460 bp, 27 predicted proteins | sample Munlansysbiofilm_FD_192503 | JGI IMG/M metagenome (GOLD analysis project Ga0265295, IMG submission 192503) | Leachate microbial communities from a municipal landfill in Southern Ontario, Canada - Methane capture system biofilm | ecosystem: Engineered > Solid waste > Landfill > Unclassified ... | reverse complement strand
TCCATATCTTGAAATCATCTCATCATTAATTTCAATATTCAAATAATATCCTGAATTCATTTTATCAGCTGAAACAGATAAAGTTCCTTCATATTTTTTTAAAGCTTGTTCTATCTTTGATGCTGTAATTTCAAGTAATTCATGATTATTTCCATATAGTTTTATACCTAATGGCGTTCTAATTCCTGTTAAAAGCATATCTATACGTCCACGAATTGGATATGTCCATGAATTAATAAGTCCATTAACTTGAAGATTTTTATCCATCTCTTCCATTAATTTTTTATATGTCATTCCTTCTCTCCACTCACTTTGTGGTTTAAAAGTAATTATTGTTTCTATCATCGCAAGTGGTGCTGGATCTGTTGCAGTTTGAGCACGCCCTACTTTTGCAAATGAACTTTCAACTTCAGGAAAGGATTTGATTACCATATTTGTTTTTTGTGCTAACTCTTTTGCTAAATCAATTCCAATTCCATAGGGTGTTACAGGCATATACATAAAAGTTTGTTCATTCATCATAGGCATAAATTCCCATTTTTGCTTTTCATAAACTGTTACAGCAAAAACTAAAGTTCCTATAAATATTGCTACTATTAAATATTTCAATTTTAAAGAAAGATGTAAAAGTGGTGAATAAAGTTTTATAAAAAATCTATTTAATAAATTTTCTTCCTCTTTTAATATTTTCCCTTTTATCAAAAATATCATCAAAATTGGTACTAATGTTATTGATAAAATTGCACCTGTCATCATTGCAAATGATTTCGTAAATGCTAAAGGAGAAAATAGCCTTCCTTCTTGTCCACTTAATGCAAAAATTGGTAAAAAAGAGACTACAACAAGTATCAAAGCAAAAAATATTGGACGACCAACTTGTTTTGCTGATTCAATTATAATACTCACTCTTTCTTCTTTTGAAATATTTTCTTTTCCTTGTAAATGTTTATGTGCATTTTCAACCATAACAATAGTTGCATCAACCATTGCTCCAATTGCAATAGCAATTCCACCTAAACTCATAATATTTGAACCTATATTAAATGCTTTCATTAGTAAAAAACTAATTAATACTGTAATTGGTAAAGTTATGATGATAATTAATGCACTTCTAAAATGAAATAAAAATAATCCAGCTATTATCATAACAATAATAGATTCTTCTACTAATGTTCTTTTTAACGTATCTATAGCTTTATCAATCAATGAACTTCTATCATAAACTTCGACAACCTCTACATCTGGAACATTTAAAGTTTTTAGTTTTTCTTTTACTGCATTTATTACTTTATATGGATTTTCACCAAATCTAACAACAACTATTCCCCCAACAGTTTCACCTTCACCATCTAAATCAACCATTCCTCTTCTATTTGATGAAGTAATATTTACTGTTGCAATATCTTTTATTTTTAGTGGTGTGTTATTTAAAGTTTTGATTGTTATATTTTCAATATCCACAACTGATTTTAAGTAACCACGAGCAGTTATAATATGTTCATATCCATTTTCTAAAATTATTCTTCCACCAGTATCGCTATTGTTTGCTTGTAATACTTTTTTAATTTCATCAATACTCAAATCATATTGAACTAATTTGTCTTGATTTAGAGTTATTTCGTAGTTTTTTATATAACCACCAATTGATGCAATTTCGCTAACTCCATCAACACCAAGTAGGGCAAATTTATAATAATAATCTTCTAAAGTTCTAAGTTCTTCTAAACTTTTTGTTTTTGATTTTAACGCATATTCATAAGCCCAACCAACTCCTGTAGCATCAGGACCTATTTGAACAGATGCACCTTCAGGAAATGTTCCTTGAAGTGTTGATAATTGTTCTAAAATTCTACTTCTTGAGGCATATAAATCTGTTCCATCTTTAAAAATAATATATATCATTGCATTTGAAAATGAACTCATTGCACGAACAGTTTGAATATTTGGTAAACTCATCAAACTTGAAATTAATGGATATGAAATTTGTTCTTCAATTGTTTTTGGACTTTGTCCACTCCATTCAACTTGTACTATTACTTGAGGAGGTGATAAATCAGGTAAGGCATCTAAACTTGTATTTTTTACAGCCCAAAAAGAACCAAGTGTTAATATAAAAATAAAAAATAAAATTAAAAATTTATTTCTTACACTATATGAAATTATATTTTCTACCATGATTTTTTACCAATCTTCATTGTCTGATTCATATAAGTTATTTGTTACGGCATCTGAATCAAGTAAGAATAGGGCATTATTTATAACTTCATCATTTTCTTCAAGTCCACTTACTACTTGATATTTATTTGAAGCAACTCTTTTTGCGTTTATTTTTACAGCTTCAAACTCATCATTTGAAGTTGGTTTAAATACATAAAAACTATTTGCTTTTTTTAACACAGCTGTTTTTGGAAGAGTTAAAAGTGTCTCTTTTTTGATATTAATATCAACCTTACCAAACATACTTGGAATTAATTCATTATTTTCATTATCAATAATAAATCTAACATTTACTGTTTTACTTTTTTCATCAAAAATAGGGTAGATAAAATCAACTTTAGAGTTAATTATTTTGTTTAATCCATCAATATGAATCATAGCTTCTTTATCTTTTTTAACAAAAGATAAATCCTCTTGATAAATTGAAGCAATAAACCACATTTTATCTAGATTTCCTAACTGAAGGAGGGTAGTTCCTTTTTTAACTGCACTTTTATTATTGATATTTTTTTGAAGTAAAATACCATTAAAATTTGAAGTAACCACTAGACCACTATTATTTAATTTTCCATCTTTTATTTTTTGTTGATTTTCTTTTGATATATCTAAATTATCAAGTTTTAAAAGTGTTGAAGAATAGATATTTTTATTTATATCTTTTGCAATTTGAAGTTCATTTTGAATAGATAAAATATCATCAGAATAAATTGAATATAAAGCTTCACCTTTTTTGATATTCATATAAATCTTATTTGCATTTAAATTTGTTATATAACCATCAAATCTACTTACAATATCAACAATAGATGACTCATCTATCCTTGTTACTCCATAAAAACTTTTATTCTCAATAATTTCTTCTTTTTTTACTTTTACTATTTTCTTATTAAACAGTTGTTTTGCATTTATAATCTCTGCATTTAATACAGCCGTTAGAAATAGGGTAATTATAAGTAGTTTTTTAATCATTTGATACCTTTATTTGCATAGTAAATTAATCCTGAATAGGCTTCATAATATTTTTGTTTTTCATCAATTGCTTTCATTTGATAAGTGATTAAATCATTTAGGTTTTTAATACTTTCTTGTGGTTTAACATCATCAAAACTATTATATATATCAATATTTTTTTGTATTTTTTCTTTTAATGGAATTATCTTTTGTCCTATTAAATTATAATTTTCATAAGCATTATTTAGATTATTCTTTAATATTTTTGATTGAATCTCAAAGTTATGTTTTAGTTGTTCTAATTTATCATTAGTCTCATTTGCACTCATTTTTGCTTGAACTCTTGTAACATTTTCTATATCATAAATTGGAAGGGGAATAGAAACAGCCATATTTACATAATCATTAAATTTATCATCCCTTTGGAAATATGCCAAACTTACTTGAACATCTGGAATCTTTTTTGCTCTTTCTAATTCAGCTATACTTTGCTGTTTTGATGAACTCTCTTCTAAACTTTTAAATTTTGGATGAGAAGAATTTTCAATCAATAAATCAACTTTTTTTATATCTATTTTTTCATCAATTTTGTCTATTTTTGTATATGTTATTTGTTCTAATTTTAAGTACGAATTATCTATTAAATTTTTTAGATTTTGTTTTTGTATTTTTAATTCAACTGTTGAGATTTGAGAATTTATTATCTCATTTTGAGTTGCTTTTTGATATTTATATAAAGAACCATATAAACTCTCTAATTTTTCCAAGTTTTTTTCATACTCTTCTAAAAGTTTATATTTTTCCTCTGATAACAAGATATTATAAACCAACTCATTTATTTTTGATGTAAGTTCTAACTTCTTATCTTCAAAATCATAAAGCTTTATATTTTTCTCTTTAGAAGCAATTTTTTCTTTTATATCAAGTTTATTTCCAGTTGGAATTACTTGTGAAATTCCTATAAAAGAGGCTTGCATCGCCTCTTTATTTCGTGAACTAAAATCATTTATCCATACATCATTTATTCCCATAGACAATACTGGATTTTGCCACTTTTTTGCAATTGATATTTGTTGATTTGCAACTTCAATAGATTTTTCTACACTTTTTAAATCATAGCTATTTTCAAATGTAGAATTAACTAATTCATCAATTGATATTGCACTTAAAAGTGATAAAGTTAATGATGAAGCTAAAACTATTTTTAACATTAGATATTTACGCTTCCTCTAATTGTATGAACAATATCATCATCTGTTTTGAATTTAAGTTGATATTGCCATGTTCCAGCCATTGAGAAATTAACTTTTGTTTTATAAACACCATCAACTAACTCAGCTTTTTCTTCATGTTCCATATATGGCATTCCTGGCATTTCAGGCATAAAGAATTTTATTTTAACTTTTGCTGTTGTTACATTTTTTTGATCTTTAGTTAACTTGATTACAAATTCATTATCTCCAACAACAAGTGATTTTTCACTCATTAATGTAATATTGTAACCATTTTTTTCACCATTTTGATTTATTGGTTCTGCATTTAAAAAGTTTAATGCAAGAACTAAAGTTAGAATTATTTTGAAAAGCTTTTTCATAATTTCTCCTTGAAATATTTATGAAAAAATTCTATCAAATACTTTGTGCAGTTTGTGTGGAGTTAAAAATATAACTTAAAAATAGTTCCTTCATTTTCTATAGATTCAACTTCAATATTTATATTATAACTTTTACATATCATATTTACAATGTTTAATCCTAAACCAAAACCACCATTTTGTGTTGTTGCTCTATAATATCTTTTGTAAATATCTTTTAATTTATCTTTTTTTATTCCTATTCCACTATCTTTAATACTTAAAACTCTATTTTTTAGTGATATTTCTATTTTTCCATTTATTTTATTATATTTTATTGCATTGGAAAAAAGATTGTTAAATAATCTAATAAAATCATCTTTATCAATCTTATAAGAAGTCGATTCTAATTGTGTTAAAACTTCTATCTTCTTTTTTAAAAATAGAGGCTCAAAACTGTCTATTTGTTCTTTAATAAGCAAAGATAAATCTAACTCTTTTTTATCTTTCTTTATCTCTTTATTCTCTAAAAATATATAAGTTAAATCTTTATATATTTCACTTATTCTTTTAGCACTTAGTTTTATTCTTTCTATTTGTTTTAAAGATAAATTTTCCCCTTCTGTTGACATCATAATTGCACTTATGGGAGTATTTAGTTCATGGGTTGTATCTTTTATAAAATTATTTAACTTTATTCTTTCATCTTTTATAGGTTTTAAAAATAGTTTTGCAAGATAAAAACCAATTATTGTAACTAAAGAATAAAAAGCTAAAAAAATTAAAATTATAGCTATTTTCAACTCATAAATCTTCACTTCTAAACTAATATCTTTTAAAACAATATATTCAATACCTAAATGTCCTACCGTTGAATTATCTACTAAAATTAATGATTTTTCATCAAAGATAAATTTCTGATTAAAATCTACTTTTTCATCAAAATTACCATAAATTAGCTCTTTATTCTTATTATAAAATGATATTTTGTACTCTTTTGAATTTAAGTATTTATCTTTATCAAAGTTTGTACCCATCATATGAGAAACAATTACTTCATTTGAAATTTTTGAAGTAATATTTTGCATATTTGATTTTATTAAATCAATAAATAAAGTCTTTTCATTCTGATAATAAAAAAATATAGTTATTAACATCAAAATTAACGAAGAGCCCAAATATAAAAATAGAAATCTAAATAGTGTGATTTTTTCACTTTTTGTTAAATCTATATCCAACTCCTCGTATATTTAAGATTTGTTCTTCTCCTAAAATTTTACGTAAATTTTTAATATATGTTCTAATTGTTGATGCATTTGGTGTTTCTTCATATGCCCAAAGATTTAGACTAAGTTCCTCAATACTTACTGTTTTTGTTGAATTATTTATTAAATATTGTAAAACTTCGCTCTCTTTTTTTGCAATATGAATTTTTTTATCTTCTTTTAAAATGTAGAGATTTTGAGTATCTAATAATAAATCTTTTTCAAGAATTATTATATTTGTAGGAGTAATATTAAAAAGTCTTTTTATATTATTAATTCTTATATCAAGTTCTTTAAGCTCAAAAGGTTTTTTGATGTAGTCATCACAACCACTATCAAAACCCTTTTGCATATCATCTGCCATATTTAACGATGTAATAAATATTGCAGGAGTTTTTATATTTTGGGCTCGTAAATTGCGTAATAATTCAAAGCCATTTAATTCAGGAACATTTACATCTAAGAGTAATAAATCAAAAGTTTGTGAGTACAAATAATCTTCTGCTTCATTTCCATCAAAGGTACTTATAACTTCGTTATTTTGTGAAATCAGGTATTCTTCTATAATTTCATTTAAAATTAAATCATCTTCTAGCAATAAAATTTTCATACAAATTCCTTATTTGAACTGTATTATAAAATTTTTTATTAAATTGAGAAATAGGGATATTAAAAACTTTTACAATTGCTATTATAAATCATAATTTTTTGTAAAAGTAATTCTAGTTTTAAGCTAGTAGTGCTAGATAAGCACTACAAAAACTTAATTAAAATTGTCTTCTTGGTCTTTCTTCTCTTGGTTTTGCTTCGTTAACTCTTAAAGTTCTACCTTCGCAATCATTACCATTTAAAGATTCAATAGCTTGGCTACCAGCTGCTGATTCTACCATTTCAACAAAACCAAATCCTTTTGATTTTCCTGTTTCTTTATCCATAATAACTTTTGCACTTTTTACTGCACCAAATTTTGAGAAGATTTCTTCTAAATCTTTATCATTCATTCTGTATGATAAATTACCTACGTAAATGTTCATCTATTCTATCCTTTATAAAAGTTTGAACATTATGCCTGATTATTTTCAAATAATCAAGAGTTTTGAAAATTTCTTTTTAAAGCCTCATTTAATCTTCTCGAAACTTCGTCAAAACCGAGTATTGAGATTATGTCATAAACAGAAGGTGCTTGTGTTCCACCTGTTAATGCAATCCTAATTGGTTGAAATAATTGTGGAAATTTTAATCCATTATCATTTATAAATGGTTTTGTAAACTCTTCTACTTTTTCAGCACTATAAAGATTTTCTTTATTTTTTTCTAATAATAAAAGATATTTTTCTAAAAATTCTTTTGTATCTTCTTTAACAAATTTTTTAATTCCTGCTTCTTCATATGAAATTGGAATATCAATAATATCAGTAATTGATTTTTTTAAATCAACTAAAGTTTGTGCTCTTTGTTTAGATAAATCTAATAATTCAGTTCTTTTTGGATGTTCAGATAAATCTAAATCAAAAAATTTTAACTCTTCAATTAATCTATCATTTGATACAGCTTTTATATACTCGCTATTTAACCATAAAAGTTTTTCAGCATTATAAGATGATGCTGATTTATTGATATTTGATGGGTCAAATAATTCTAACATCTCTTCCATAGAGAATATTTCTTGATCACCATTTGACCAACCAAGTCTTACTAAAAAGTTTAATAAAGCTTCTGGTAAATATCCTTGGTTCTTATAATCCATAACATCCATTGCACCATCTCTTTTAGATAGTTTTTTACCAGATGGATTATTAATCATTGGTACATGATAGAATTTTGGAACTTTAAATCCTAAAGCATTATAAACTACAATTTGTTTTGGAGTATTAGATAAGTGGTCATCACCTCTAATAACATCTGTCATTCCCATTAAAGCATCATCAATAGCAACAACAAAGTTATATGTAGGCATTCTATTACTTCTTGCAATTACATAATCATCAACCTGATTTGCATCAAATTTCATATGTCCTTTTACACCATCATCAAACTCAATTGTTCCAGTTGTTGGAGCTTTTATTCTTATAACTGGTTCAACACCTGCTGGAATTTGTGGTAAAACTTTTCCCTCTTCAGGTCTCCAAGTTCCATCATATCTTGGTGTTTGTTTTGCTGCTTCTTGAGCTGCTCTCAAGCTATCTAGTTCATCTTTACTCATATAACATTTATAAGCATTTCCATTTTCTAATAATTTATCGATATATTGTTTATAAATATCTGTTCTTTTTGATTGATAAAATACTTCACCATCATAGTTCAATCCAACCCATTCAAAAGCATTTATAATTGCTTTCATAGCTTCTTCACTATTTCTTGCTAAGTCTGTATCTTCGATTCTTAATCTAAATTCTCCACCAGTTTTTCTAGCCCATAAATAACTATATAATGAAGTTCTTAATCCCCCAATATGTAAATATCCAGTTGGACTTGGAGCAAATCTTGTTACTGCCATTTAAATTATTTCTCCTCTTTTTTATTTTGTATATAAAATCCTACACCCGTTACAATCACCACTATTGCTATAAACATCAATAAAGAAATTTCAAGAATTCCCATTTGCTTCCTTTTCTTTTAATTGCCCACAAGCAGCAGATATATCAAGTCCTTTTGATTCTCTGATTGTACAGATTACACCTTTTTGGTTTAAAAAATCTTTGAATCTTAACATATCTTCTTCAACAGGTCGCTGATATGAAGTTCCAGGATATGGATTAAAGTAAATTAAATTTACTTTTGCTTGAATTCCATTTAATAAAGTAACCAATTTTCTAGCAGCATCTATTGAATCATTTTTATCTTTTATTACAAGATATTCAAACATAACTTTTTTTCTTGTATCAACAGGAAAGCCTTTAACAGCTTCGATAATAGATGCAATATTATAAGCTTTATTCATAGGAATTAATTCACTTCTTAACTCATCATCAACTGCATGAAGTGAAATTGCAAGTTGCATACCTAAATCTTTTTCGCCAAGTTTTTTGATTTTACTTGCAATTCCTGAAGTTGAAACTGTTTGTCTTCTTCTACTAATTGCTAAACCATCAAGTTCAGAGAAAATCTCAACTGCTTTAGTGAAGTTATCAAAGTTATCAAGAGGTTCGCCCATTCCCATGTAAACAATATTTAAAGCTTTATTTTCAGCTATTTGATTATCTCTTTTTATATTTACAATTTGAGCGATATACTCTCCAACTGTAAGATTTCTTACAAATCCACCTTTTGCAGTTAAACAAAAACTACATCCAACTTTACAACCAACTTGAGAAGAAATACAAACTGTATATTTTTCACTTCTTACAATTTGTCCATCTTCATCTATCTTTTTATCTTTCATTAAAAGTAAAACTGCTTCTACTGTATGGTTATCTCTTAATTTAAAAAGATATTTTATACTTCCATCCCTGCTTTGCTCTTTTTTTACAATTTGCATAATATCTATTGGATAGTTTGCTTTTAAATCTTCTTTTAATTCATTTGGTAAGTTTTTCATATCATCATATGAACTAGCATATTTTTTATAAAGCCAATTATAAACTTGCTTTGCTCTAAATGATGGTTTTAATTTTTCTTTTAATTCATCTAATGTGTAATCATATATAGATGGTAATTCTTCTTTTGCCATTATAATTTATTCCAATTTTCTATTTTATTATATTTTTTTCTATTAAATAATTTGTTAATTTTTCCATTGCCTCTTTATGATTCTTTATAAAATCTTCATGGGCATTTTCATTTGTATAATTTGTTATTACAAATATTCCAGCAACTGGAATTTCAAACTCTTTTGCAACACTAAGAACTGAAAAAAACTCCATATTTTCAATTCCAACACCATATTCCAAAAACTCTTTACATAATTTTTCATTTGTTGATATATAATTTGATGAATTTACAATAGTATCATTTCTTGCAAATTTATTTTCAGATTCTAAAACATTATCTAAAGGTGTATATGCACTTCCAGTTAAAAATCCAAGTTCGATGTTTGAAGCTCTTTTTGATTCAACTATATCAAAAATTTTGTGATTTCCATAACTTCCTGCACTTCCAACAAAAAGCAGATATTCTGGCTTATCAAATAAACATATTCTTGTAAGATTTATTGATGATTCTATTAGACCAACACCAATTTGATGAGCAAATGGAAAAGTTTCATTTCTTCCCGCACATACAATCATCTGCACTCCAAAATAAAATTTGGATTTACTGTAATATTTTGTTCACTACTAATTGGAGCTACATCTGCAACTGATTTTGACATACTTGATAATGCTATTTCACTTCTAGCATATACAATATTTCCATTATTAAATTCATTTATATTTATCTGCTTTACTTCACATTTTTTATTTAATTTTGAAGATAAAGTTTTTGCATAATTTTCAATCCAATTAATTGCTTCAAATCGTAAATCATCATAACTTTTATTTTGTAAATCATCACTTATTTGCCAAGAAACATTTGATATATTAAGTTTTACATCATCAGTTTTTATTTTATCTTTAATCAAAATCAATTCATTCATAAATTTATTTAGTTCTTTTGCATCTTTTGATTCTGCTGTATATCTTAAACTTCCTACATATCCAATAAATTCTTGTTTATTATCGTAATATTTGTATTTTGGGCTTAAAGTATAACTTCCATTTTTAATATTAACATCTTTATTATTTTTAATAAAATCATTAAACTTATCTATTTCAGTATTTACTTTAGTTTCATCTTTTTTTTCAACATTGATATTTATATTTGTACTTAATAAATCAGGGTTAACAATTTTTGCAAAACTTTTATTAAAATTTAATTCATAAGAAAATCCCAAAATTGGTAAAATCAATGCTAAAAATATCCTTTTCTTCATCTTATATCCTTACTGGTATATTATTTGCTCTTAAATATCTTTTTAAATCCATAATATCTATTTCTTTAAAGTGAAAAATCGAAGCAGCAAGTGCAGCACTAGCACCATGTTCAAATGCCTCTTTTATATGTTCCATAGTTCCAGCTCCACCACTTGCAATTACTGGAATATCAACTAATTTTGAAATTTGTTCTGTAATATTTAACTCAAATCCAGTTTTTGCACCATCAGTGTCCATAGAAGTAAGAAGTATTTCACCAGCACCTCTATCATAAACTTCTTTTGCCCAAGCAAGTGCATCAAGACCTGTATCTTCACGTCCTCCTTTTACAAAAACATGGTATGAACCATCAGCAACTCTTTTTACATCAATTGCAACAACAATACATTGACTTCCAAATCTTTTTGAACTTTCATTTATTAAATCTGGATTTGAAACTGCTGAAGAGTTAATTGAAACTTTGTCACAACCAACATTTAAAAGTGCATAAATATCTTCAAGTTTTCTAATTCCTCCACCAACAGTTAAAGGAATAAAAACTTCTTTTGCAACTTGTTTTACTATATCAACAATAGTTCCTCTATTTTGATGACTTGCAGTAATATCTAAAAATGTTATTTCATCTGCACCTTCTGCGTTGTATCTTTTTGCAACTTCTACAGGATCGCCAGCATCTCTTAAACCCACAAAATTTACGCCTTTTACAACTCTTCCATTGTCAACATCTAAACATGGTATTATTCTTTTTGCAAAACTACTCAAATAAAATCCTTCGTAATAACTAAAAATTATCTTATCTAATTATAAGTTAAAAGCAGATATACTCTTTCCAATTATGGAAAAAGTAAAAGCAAAAAAACAATACGGACAAAACTTTTTAAAAGATACGACTATTTTGGATAAAATCATCCAATCGATGCCCATGAATAATAATTACGTGGTTGAAATTGGGCCTGGATTAGGTGATTTGACCAAAAATTTAGTCAAGTACAAAGATTTAACTGCTTATGAAGTTGATACTGATTTAATTGGTATTTTAAAGTCTAAATTTGTAATAGAGATAGAAGAAGGTAAACTAAAACTGATCCACACTGATGTTTTAGAGGCTTGGGATAAGCAAAAAAGCCTTCATGATGGTAAATATGATTTAATAGCAAACTTACCATACTATATTGCAACAAACATTATATTAAGAGCGTTAGAAGACGTTGCTTGTGAACATATTATAGTTATGATTCAAAGAGAGGTTGCTGAAAAATTTACAGCAAAGGCAAATGATAAAGAATACTCATCATTAGGTATTATTACTGAATTACTTTCAGTTGATGCAAAAATACTTTTTGATGTTCCCCCTGAATCATTTGATCCTCCACCAAAAGTAATGTCTTCAATTCTTTATATTAAAAAAGATATGTCTAAAAGTTTTGATAAAGAGTTTAATAAGTTTTTAAAAGCCTGTTTTATACAGCCTAGAAAAAAGCTTTCTAAAAACTTAACATCACTTCTTACTAAAGAGACGATTTCTGATATTTATAAGGAACTAAATATTAATGATAATGTAAGACCTCATGAAGTAAGTTCATCTTTGTATAGCCAAATGTATACAAAGGTAAAAAATGGAAGAAATTAACAAAGAAGAACAAACTGTTGTTAGTACTCAAAATGAGACTAATCAAGAAGAAGTTACAAAAACTATTGATCAAGTAGAAGGCAAAAAACCTCCTTACAAGAAAAGAAAACCTAAACCAAAAGTTGCAAGAGATACACAAACTACACAACAAACTAGAGGTGAAGGATGGGTAAGTGATCTTAAAAAAGCACATATCATAAATGAAAAAATTCATAGAGATAGACTTAATCCACACTATAAACTTAACTTAAACACAGCTGCTAAACTTAGAGTTACTCCTCTTGGAGGATTAGGTGAAATTGGTGGTAACATGATGGTTATTGAAACTGAGAATGAAGCAATAATCGTTGATGTTGGGATGAGTTTTCCTGATGGAGATATGCATGGTGTTGATATTTTAATTCCTGATTTTACTTATATTAGAGAAATCAAAGATAAAATTGTTGCTGTAATTATCACTCATGGACATGAAGATCATATTGGTGCAATGCCATATTTATTCAAAGAGATGCAATTCCCAATTTATGGTACATCATTACCTTTAGAAATGATAGGTTCTAAATTTGATGAACATAAAATGAGAGAGTATCGATCTTTATTTAGAGCTATTCAAAAAAGAACACCTATAAAAATTGGAAATGATTTTGAAGTTGAATGGATGCATGTAACTCACTCTATTATTGATTCATCATGTATTGCTGTTAAAACAGCAGCTGGAACAATGATTCATACTGGTGATTTTAAAATTGACCATACTCCAATAGATGGTTTTCCAACAGATTTACATAGAATTGCGCATTATGGGGAAGAGGGTGTTTTACTTTTAACATCTGATTCAACAAATTCTCATTCTCCAGGTTTTACACGAACTGAAAAAACTGTTGGTCCTACATTTGATAGAATATTCCAAAATGCAAAAGGTAGAGTAATTATGTCTACTTTTTCATCAAATATTCATAGAGTTTCACAAGCTATAGAAAAAGCTCTTTTTTATAATAGAAAAATCTGTGTTATTGGAAGATCTATGGAAAAGAATTTAGAAATTGCAATGAATTTAGGGTATATTAAATTCCCAAAAGATCAATTTATTGAAGCACATGAAGTAAACAAGTATAATGATAAAGAAGTTTTAATTGTAACAACAGGAAGTCAAGGTGAATCAATGTCAGCATTATACAGAATGGCAATTCATGAACATAGACATATTAAAATTAAACCTGATGATCAAATAATCCTTTCTGCAAAAGCAATTCCAGGTAATGAAGGAAGTGTTTCTGGAATAATTAATCATCTTTTAAAAGCAGGTGCAAAAGTTGCATATCAAGATTATCCAGATATTCATGTGTCAGGACATGCAGCACAAGAAGAGCAAAAATTAATGCTTAGACTTGTAAAACCTAAATTCTTCTTGCCAGTTCATGGTGAATATAATCATGCTTTAAAACATGGTCAAACTGGAATTGATTGTGGTGTTTTAGAAAGAAATGTTTATATTATGAGTGATGGTGAACAAATTGAAGTTACACCTAAATATCTTAAAAAAGTAAGAACAGTAAAATCTGGAAAAGTTTATATTGATAATCAACTAAATCACAAAATTTCTGATGATGTAATTTTAGATAGACAAACAATGGCAAAAGAGGGTGTCGTTATGATTGTTGCACAAATTAACGAAAGTGATCGAACGTTGGCACAAAAACCAAAAGTTTCTTCATTTGGATTAGTTTCAGATAAACAAGATAAATTCTTTTCAAAAGAAATTGAAGATTTATTAAATATCTTCTTAGAAAATGTAAAACCTGGTATTCTTAAAAATAATAAAATTTTAGAAGATGAACTAAGAAAAGTTGTAAGAAAGCACTGTACTAGAAAATACAAAAAATATCCTATGATAATCCCAACTATATTTGTACAATAAGGAACTATTAATTATGGATTTTAAACAAATTGTTAAAGATGTTTTATTAACAGAAGCAAATGAATTAGAAAAAGCTGCGCAAAAAATCTCTTTTGATATTGAAAAAGCAATTGATTTAATCATTAATTCTAAAGGAAAGCTTATCGTTTCAGGTGTTGGAAAATCAGGACTTGTAGGTGCAAAAATTGCAGCAACATTAGCAAGTACAGGTACAAGTTCTTTCTTCTTACATCCTACAGAAGCTATGCATGGAGATTTAGGGATGATTGGTAAAGAAGATATTGTTCTTGGAATTTCATATAGTGGTGAAAGTGAAGAGCTTGTTCAAATTTTACCTCACTTAAAAAGATTAAATATACCATTGATAGCAATGGCAAAAAGTGAAAACTCAACTTTAGCTAAATATGCTGATGTTTTTATAAATATAGCAGTTGATAAAGAGGCTTGCCCTCTTGATACTGCGCCTACATCATCTACAACTTTAACTATGGCAATGGGTGATGCACTTGCTGTTTGTCTAATGAAAAAAAGAGATTTCAAAAAAGAAGATTTTGCTTCATTTCATCCAGGTGGAAGTTTAGGTAAAAAACTTTTTGTAAAAGTTGATGATTTATTAAGAAAGCACGATTTACCCGTAGTTTCACGTGAAACTAAACTTAAAGATGCCATTTTAGTAATGAGTGAAGGAAGACTTGGAAGCGTAATAATAACAGATAAAGATAATAAAGTATTTGCACTTTTGAGTGATGGAGATTTAAGAAGAGCATTAATGAATGATAATTTTTCTATGGACTGTAAAGTAGAAGATATAGCTACAATTCATCCTAAAACTTTAAAAAATAAAGAATTATTAGCAAGTGATGCTTTACAAATTATTGAAAACTATAAAATCCAACTATTAATAGTAACAGATGCAGATGATAAGTTGGTTGGAGTATTACATATTCACGATTTAATTGAAGCTGGAATAAAATAAATGAAACCAAATAATACATCTTCTAAAAATAAAAAAGAAGAAATAAAAGAAGAACTAATAAGATTAAACAAATTCTTATCTCATAATAGTAACTACTCAAGAAGAGAAGCAGATAAATTAATAGAAGAGGGAAGAGTAAAAATCAATGGAAAAGTTGTAACTAATCTTGCAACAAAAGTATCATCAAAAGACGATGTACAAATTGGTAAAAAGAATATTAAAGAAGATAAAAATAAAATTTATACAGTAATAGTTTATAATAAACCAAAAGGTGAAATTGTATCAAAAAACGATCCTCAAGGAAGACGTACAATTTATGATTCACTTGAAAAAAAATACAAACATTTTTTATGTGTTGGAAGACTTGACTATTCAAGTGAAGGATTGCTATTACTATCAGATAATGTTGATGTAGTTAATTCATTAATGCATTCTGACTTAGAAAGAGTATATAAAATCAAAGTAAATGGTGTAATTACTAAATCTGTTGAAGAAGCAATGCAAAATGGTATTACAATTGAAGATGCAAGAATAGGCGCACATAAAAATAGTAAGATTACATCTATGACTTTTGCACCTTTTTTAGCATATGATATACAAACAAATGGCGAAAAATTTTCAAAAATAAAAGTTGTAATAAATGAAGGTAAAAATAGAGAATTAAGAAGATTTTTTGCTCACTTTGGACTTGATGTTTTAGATTTAAAAAGATTAGAATATGGTGGAATTTCTTTAAATAATCTACCTACAGGAAAAACTAGATTTTTATCAAAAGAAGAATACAAAAATCTTAGAATCTTTATGAACGAAGATGATAGATCTATCTAATAAATTAAGACCAACAAGTTTAGATACTTTTGTTGGTCAATCTCATATAATTGGTAAAGAAAAAGCACTTTATAAATTAATCAAACAAAAAGATATTCCTCATCTATTTTTTTATGGTAAACCTGGAACTGGTAAAACAACTTTAGCAAAAATTATTGCAAGAGAAATTAATACTGACTACTTTTATTTTAATGCAACAAGCATAAAAATAGAAGATTTAAGAAAAGTATTTGATAAATATAAAAATAGTTTAATCAAGCCGTTAATATTCATTGATGAAGTTCATCGTCTTTCAAAAAACCAGCAAGAAGTTCTTCTTCCTATTATGGAAAATTATGATGCATTAATTATTGGAGCAAGTACAGAAAATCCTTTTTTTACTTTAACTTCTGCTATTCGTTCTCGATCTTTCTTATATGAATTTAAAGCTTTCACAAAAGAAGAAATGATAAAAATTCTTCAAATTGCATTAAAAGATGTTGATATAACTCTAACAAATGAAGCTAAAGAATATCTAATTATCTCTAGTTCTGGTGATGCAAGAGCAATGCTTACGTTATTGAATTTTTCATATAAAATATCAAAAAATATAGATATAAATTTATTAAAAGAATTAAGAGAAAATGTAATAGGGGATGGAGTATCTTCATCAGATACTCACTATGATTTAGCAAGTGCAATGATAAAATCTTTAAGAGGTTCAAATATTGATGCAGCACTTTATTATATGAGTAGATTAATAAATGGTGGAGAAAGTGTAGATTTTATAACAAGAAGATTAGTAATTTTTGCAAGTGAAGATATTGGAAATGCAAATCCAAATGCTTTAAATCTTGCAGTTAATACTATGATAGCTTGTAATAAAATTGGATATCCGGAATCAAGAATTATTCTTTCTCAATGTGCAATATATCTTGCATCAAGTCCAAAATCAAATAGTGCTTATAAAGCTGTAAATAAAGCCCTACAATTGATAAAAGATGGTAAGATACTTGATATACCTAAACATTTAGATTCACAGCATATAGGCTATTTATACCCCCATGATTTTGGTGGATATGTTGAACAAGAATATTTAAAAGAAAATTTATCACTTTATGATAATTCAAATATAGGTTTTGAAAAAACATTAAATGATTGGCTTATAAAAATAAAGAATAAGGATTAAAATGGAATATTATACTTGGATTTTAACTTTTCATGTTGTTGCAGTTATGTCATGGATGGCAATGCTATTTTATCTTCCTAGACTTTTTGTTTATCATGTTGAGAATATAGATAAAAAAGAGTTTATTGAAGTTGTAAAAATACAAGAATATAAAATTTATAAGTATATAGGTGCTCCAGCAATGTGGGCTACAATTGCAAGTGGAATCACAATGATTATTCTTAATCCAATTTTATTAGATATAAATATTAATCCTTGGATGTATGCAAAATTAATTTCATTAATTCTATTAATTATCTACTCTTTTTCATTAGAAAAATATAGAAAAGAGTTAGAAAAAGATATATGTAAAAAAACTGGTAAATTTTTTAGAATGTATAATGAAATGCCAACAATGTTGGCAATTTTAATTGTTGGATATGTAATCACTAAATCTTTTTCACTTTTATTTACATCAATTATCATACTTTTATTTGCATATATCTCTTATGTAATAATGAAACCTAAAAAGGAAATATAATGAGTTTTGATAAATACTATATTCTCGACACAAATATTTTACTTGAAGATGCAACAAATATTTATAAATTGTCTCAAGATGGTAAAAATTTAATAATCCTTGCAGAAACTGTTTTAGATGAAATTGATACAAAAAAAAGTGGATTTGATGAGATAAACTTTCAGGCTAGAGAATTTGCAAGAATACTTGAAAATTCCACTATTGTTAATTCTATAAAAAAAGATACATATAAAATTATTAGAATAAAAATAGAAAATGATAAAAATACAATTATTGATATAATTTCTAAAGAAGAGTATGAAGTTAATATAAAAAATGTATCACTGAATATCATAAATGATAGAAAAATATTAGAAATTGCAACTTTTGCAAATAACTATTATAAGAATCAAGTAGAATTTTTATCTCTTGATATAATGGCAAGAACAAGAGCTATATCTCTTGATATAAAAACTGATGCATTAGTTGGTAAAGATAAAGATGTATTTGATTTTAATTTTATCAAAGAAATAGAAATAAACTTTGAAGATTTAGCATATATTGATAATCAAGAAATAAATAAATTTGATATAGATTACAAGCCATATAATTTTTCTTACTGTTTTAAAGTTAAATCATCTGATCAAGTTTTATTAGCAAATATACAAAATAGAAAAATTAAATTACTTGATGAAGTAGAGATTAGAGATCAAGTTATTACTCCATTAAATAAAGAGCAATTATTCTTTAGTGATGCGATATTAAATCATTATTTTAACGTTTTAGTTGTTGAAGCAAAAGCAGGTTCAGGGAAAACTCTTTTAGCTCTAAGTGGGGCTTTAAAACTTGTGCGTCAAAAATTCTTTCAAAAGATTATTTATATAAGAAACTCTATTGAATCTCTAGATAAAGGTGAAGATGTAGGTTATCTTCCAGGTTTAGAAGAAAAGTTTAAAATATACAATCATCCATTAATGGATAGTTTAGATTATATAATTAGAACTGAACACAAAAGAAAAAGAAATAAAAAGAATCCAGATATTACAATTTCTGAATTAGATGATAGTGAAGTAACTGCTAGAATTGAACAAATGATAAGTAATTATGGCATAGAAACAATGTGGGTAGGGGAAATGAGAGGAAGAACTCTTTCTAACTCATTTATTATCATTGATGAAGCTCAAAATATGTCAAATAAAACTATGCAAATGGTTTTATCAAGAATAGATAGTAGTTGTAAAGTTGTAATTCTTGGTTCAAATAAGCAAATTGACAACTTTTATGTAAATAAATATACAAATGCTTTAACAACTCTTTTAAAATCAACAAAAAACGAAGATAATCTTGTAAATATTTTTGCAATAAAATTACAAAAAGTTCTTAGAGGGCCTATAACAGAGTGGGCTGAACAAATCTTTTCTAAATAATTATCTAAAGAAATCAATTTTCTTAGATAATTAAACATCTCATATAAAAACTTATTATTCTTTATACTTAAATATGATTTTTTATTTTATAGAATTTAATTTAAATTTTAAATCATAAATTATATTTTATTAGTAATTTTAATTATATTACAAATATTAATGTTAATCATAAAAAAATACTTATTATTAAATATTTAGAAAATTTCTTATAAATAGCCATTATATGGTATAAAATTTGCATAATACAATTTATAATAATTTGTTAATCATCTTTTATTTTTTTATATAAAAAGAATTTAATAATGTGTTATAATACATATTATAATATGTAAAGGAATTTAATGTCACTACTACAATATACATCAAATGAAATGTATTCTTCAACTGAATTAGTAAGAAAAAGTAAATATATTTTTGACAAATTAAATAAAAAAGAGATAGAAAAAGCAATTATACTTAGAGATGGTAAACCAGGTGTAATTATACTTGATTTCAATGAATATGAAAGAATCATTGCTGATTATCTAAAATTAAAAAATAAACAAGAATTTTCTATTGAAACAAAAGACTATTCATCTCAAATAAAAGAAGATAAAATTCAAATTAAAAATAAAGATAAAATAGAAGAAATTGATTTTAATTTTGATTCAGACAGTATAAAAGAAAAAGAAGAACCTCTAAAAGAATTTTGGGATTAACATGATAGATGTTTTAGTTATAGGAGCAGGTGGAGCAGGTTTAACGGCAGCTATTAATGCTAAAGAATCAAATTCTAACGTATTAATTATTTCAAAAACTCATCCAACATACTCACAAACAGTTCAAGCGCAAGGTGGTATAAACGCAGTCTTATATGAGAATAATGATAGCATTTCAAAACATATTGAAGACACTTATCAAGGCTCTTATAAACTCTCTATAAAAGATAATATTGAATATATCTGTAAAGAAGCAAGAAATTCTATTTTATGGTTAGATTCCATAGGTGTACCATTTAATAGAGATAGCAATGACAACTTTTCACAAAGAAAATTTGGTGGAACAAAAAATATTAGAACTTGTTACTCAAGTGACTATACTGGCTTAAAAATTATTCATACATTATATGATCAATGCATAAAAAATGATATAGATTTTTTATGTGATTATTTTTTACTTGATTTGATTATTGAAGATAATATTTGCAAAGGGGGAATATTTTTAGATATTTCTTCTGGTGAAGTAAAAGAAATTCTTTCAAAAACAACAATTTTAGCTACAGGTGGTTATGCTGGTATATATAAAAACAATACAACAAATTCATACTCAAATAGTGGAGATGGAATTGCTGTGGCATTAAGAGCAGGAGTAAAACTATCTAATATGGAATTTATACAATTTCATCCAACAACTTTATTAGATACAAATATACTAATAAGTGAAAGTGCAAGGGGCGAGGGTGGATATTTAGTTGATCAAAATAAAATTAGATTTGTTAATGAATTAGGATCAAGAGATGAAGTAACAAATGCAATATATAAAAAAATACAAAAAGGTGATAAAGTTTTTTTAGACTTAAGACATTTAGGATTAAATAAAATAAAAGAATTAATCCCTCAAGAACGAAATTTGGCTTATCATTTTTCAAATATTAAAATTGAAAATGAATTATTACCCATTATTCCAGCAGCTCATTACAGTATGGGAGGAATAAAAACTGATTTACATACAAAAACTAACATAGATAATTTATATGCTTGTGGAGAATGCTCTCAAGCGTCTATACACGGTGCAAATAGATTAGGAGGAAATTCTCTATTAGAGATTATTACTTTTGGCAAATTAGCAGGTTTAAATGCTTCAAAAAAGGCAAAAGAAATCAAATCTTTTAATACAAATCAAACTCATTTAGAAATAAATACTAAATTAATAAATGATATTTACAATTATCCAAATAAAATCGACTTTTATGAGAATAAAGAGATTTTTTCTAACGAAATATTCTCTAAGTTGGGTATCTTTAAAACAGAAAAATCTATCAACGATTTTATTGAAATTTTAGATGAACAATTATCAATTTTAAATCAAATGGGAATAGGTGATAAATCAAAATATTATAATACAAATTTAGTTGAATTTCTAGAATTTATAAACATACTACAAATATCAAAAGTTATTGCATTAAATGCTAAAAATAGAAAAGAAAGTAGGGGAAGCCATAATCGATTGGATTATAAAGAGAGTTTAAAATCATATGAAAAATTTTCATATACTTATTTTAAAAATTCTAAATTAGAAATAGGTTTTGAGGATATACAATGAAAATAAGAATAAAAAGATTTAATAAAGAATTAAATGTTGATTCACAAAATGAATATGAAGTATTAGACTCAAATCTTCTCAAATCATTAATTTATGTAAAAACTAAAATTGATAATTCATTAAGTTTTAGATGTGGATGTAAAAGTGGTGTTTGTGGTTCGTGTGCTGTAAGAGTAAATGGCATTGAAGAATTAGCTTGTAAGACATTTATAAATGAAAATGATTTAATTGAACCATTAAGAAATTCTAAAGTGATAAAAGACTTGATTATAGATGTTTCACATGAAACATCCCTAATAAAATCAACTTCAAGTTATATAGATATAAAATCCAATAAACAAATAAATCAAGACAATATAAAGCAAATTGATTTACAAAGCAATTGTATATTGTGCAATTCATGTTTTAGTTCTTGTCCAGTTTATGAAGTAAATAGAAACTTTATAGGTCCTTTTGCATTAACAAGAGCATTAAGATATGTAAATGAGGCTAAACTTGAATCAAATGATAAAATTCTAGCTAATATACAAATAAATGGTATTTGGGATTGTACATTATGCAGTAGCTGTACATTAGTTTGTCCGCAAAGTATTGATCCAAAAGCAGATATAATGCAACTTCAAAATATATCAGTACAAAAAGGATTTTCTAATCCTAACTTTCAGAATTTTTCTTTAGATTTTAATGATGATTTTGCAGGAGGATTTAATCCAAATGGATTTTAGAATAGAGAAGGGTTCTCTATTCTAGATTATCTTTTAAATATAAATAATCTGACATTTTAGTCCACTCTCTAACTTTCTTCATATAAGCATCTTGTGAATCTAAAACTTCTTTTAATAATGGACTTTCTTTAGACATCTCAACTCTTAATTCCTGATTTGCTTTTTTCATTGCATCCATTACAGGTTTAGGAAAAGTTTTTACTTTAATATCTGGGTAATCAGCTTTCATTTTTTGCCATGCTGTTGCATTCATATCATAATTTTGAATATACATATCGTATGCACTAACTCTTATTGCAACAAGTAAAATCTCTTTTAAATCAGCTGGTAACTTTTCAAACTTTTTAGTATTTATAATAAATTGCATTTCTGAAGCAGGTTCATGCCAACCTGTATAATAAAATGGTGCAATTTTATGAAATCCCATACTTATATCCATTGAAGGTCCAACCCATTCAAGTGCATCAATTGTTCCTCTTTCTAAAGACATATAAAGTTCACCTGGAGCATTATTTGTAACTTGAACACCTAGTTTTGCCATAATTTCACCAGCAAAACCTGGTATTCTCATTTTAAGTCCTTTTAGATCATCAAGTGAGTTAATTTCTTTTCTAAACCATCCACCCATCTGAACACCTGTACTTCCACCTGGAAAAGATAAAACACCATGTTTAGCATAAACTTTTTGCATTAAATCCAAACCACCACCATAATAAAACCACGCATATTGTTCAGGACTTGTTAGACCAAAAGGCATAGATGTAAAAGGCAAAGTATTTATATCTTTTCCTTTCCAATAATATGATGCTGTGTGACCCATATCATATTGTCCAGCTTTAACCATATCTAAAACACCAAATGGTGATTTATGTTTATTTGCTGCATCAACTTTTATAACTAATCTTCCATTTGACATATCATTAGCTAATTTAGCCATATTTTTTGCTGCGTCAATTAATGGAGATGTAGTATCTGTCCATGTTGTTGCCATTGTTAATTTGTATACTTTATCATCTGCTTGTAAAGAAGTAATTAAACTTAAACAAACAAATAAAAAAGATAATTTGACAAAGATTTTTTTCATTTGTTCTCCTTAAAAAATAGAGAAGCATTATAATAGTAGGTGAATATTAAAAGGCTTAATTAAGTATGCAATCTTTGAGTTTTTTCTCTTTATTCCAATTTAGTTTTTTAAGTTCTGGTTCATCATAAAACTCTTTTGTATAACCAAAGCATAAATACGCAATAAATTTATACTCATTTTTATCCATATCAAATATTTTATTAATTTTTTTAGGTTTTAAAATAGAAACCCAACCCATACCAATATTTAAAGCACGAGCAGTAAGCCACATATTAAGTATTGCACAAACAACAGAGTATTCACCAGTTCTTTTCATATATGTTTGACCAAGAATATTCTTTTTGTTCTTTTTATAATATACAGCAATATTTATATTTGATTCTTTTATACCTTCTAATTTTAAATTGTTATATAAAGGTCTATCTTTAAATTTATCTTTACTCTTTTCATATGATTTACTAAAGTGTTTATAAACAAAAGCTCGTTTTTCTTCATCAACAATTATAAATCTCCAAGGTTGAGAATAACCAACAGATGGAGCGTGTAAGGCAGAGTTTAAAATAGTATATAAATCTTTGTTTGATATTTTTTTATTTATAAAGTTATTGCCTCTTACATCACGTCTAGAGGCAATAATGTTTGTAAGTGTTTCTAAATCTTTTTTATTAAATTTCATTAGATTGAAAAATCGTGTAAATCTTTAAATAAAAAAGCTTCCACAATTTCATCTATACTTTTTTGAGTTGGCGCAATAAGTGCAATAATACCTTCGTCCATAAAAGGCCAAACATATTCTAAATTGTTAATAACAACAACTGCATCAATCCAACAAGTAATATCTTCTCGTCTATCAAAAAATTCTACTTTTGAAATTTTACCTTCTTCCAAAGTTATAAATGCCCAAGCTTTATTTTCTTCTATTGATGATATTACACATTGATGTCTATCTTTTGAATTTACAGGAATTAATATAGTCATAATTTCTTTTTTTTCCTTATAATCTAAAATTTCTTGATTTTACAATCTTTTATCTTAAGAAAGAAATTCTTTTTTATACCATAAAGAAAAAACAAAAAGTGAATATAAATGCTGTTTGAATTTATTTGATTTTGAAAGCTCGTAAATATGTAAAATATACTCATGATTAAATAAATTTGTTTCATTATTTACTTCAACTATAACATCAAGAACTTTATCTTTATACTCTTTATTTAACCACTCGTTAAAAGGTGAATTAAATCCTTTTTTTGTTCTATTTATTATTGTATCTGGAATATATTTTGAAGCAATTTTCTTTAAGAGATATTTATTTGTATCGCCAACTTTGATAGATGATTCTACACTAAACATATAATTTACTAAATTAAAATCTAAAAATGGAGTTCGCACTTCTAAAGAATTTCCCATAGATATTCTATCAACTTTTGATAAAAGTGACTCACCAAGCCATATTTTTAAATCAATATAACTCATCCAATCAACTGGATCTTGTTTTGCTGTTTCACTTTTAAATGTTGGAACTTTTTTGAATAATCTTTTTCTTTGAATATCTGTATAAATTTCTCCAAAAGAGTTATAAAGATTTTGTTTTTTTACAATTCGTCTTAAATATTCACTCTCTTTTGTATTATTTTGTAAAGCTCCAATGATATCATTTAAAAAAAGATTTTGTTCATTTGATAAACTCTTTTCAAATTCATAATATTTTAAAAACTTTGCATAGTTATCATAACCTAAAAATATCTCATCACTTCCTTCACCAGATAATACAGTTTTTATTTCAGCTTTATGTATCTGTTTCATTAAGATATTCAAAGGAATTGCTGCACTATCTCCATGGGGTTCTTCAAGCATATCAAGTGTTTGCTCAAAATGATTAATATACTCTTTTTGATTTATCTCTACTGGATGATGATTTGAGTTTATATGTTTTGCAGTAATTTGTGCAAAATCTAGTTCACAATAATTTTTATATTCATCATAACCAATACTAAAGGTATTAATTCTTTTTCCTGAAATTTTTGTATAAAGTGCAGAGATTAATGAACTATCAATTCCACCACTTAAAAGTGAAGCAACTTCAACATCACTATTGAGTCTATATTCAACACTTTTAAATAAAAGCTCTTCAATGTCATTTAAAGCTTGTTTTTCGTCTTTTATAGCTTTATAGGTGTTTATCTTGTAATATTTCTTCTTTTGAAGCTCAGGGCTTTTATTTGGCTCATAAATCATATATGATGAAGCTTCAAGTTTATAAATATCTTGATAGAAAGAATCTTCACCAAAAGATACAAAATATTGCATATATTTAGAAAGTGCTACTTTATTTAGATTTGGTTTATAATCAAGTAGATTTAAAATTGATTTTACACTTGATGAGAAAATAAACTTATTATCTTTAAAATAGTAAAAAAATGGTTTTTTACCATATCTATCACGAGCGCAAAAATAAAGATTCTTTTTCATATCATAAATACAGAAAGAAAACATTCCATTTAATTTATTTAAAAAATCGAATCCATACTTTTGATAAAGTCTTATTAATACTTCACTATCACTTTTTGTTTTACACTCTAAATGTTCCACGTGAATCAATTCTTTGTAATTATAAATTTCACCATTAAAAACAAGTAAAATATCATCAAATATCATTGGCTGATTTGCTTCTTCATCTAAATCAATTATTGCAAGTCTTGTATGACCAAATTGTTTATCATCAATTTTAATTGAATTTTGAAAGTCTGGGCCTCTATGATGTAAAAGTTCTAACGATTTATCAAATCTATCTGATAAAAAATTTGTTCCTATTATTCCACACATAAAAACCTACTTTATAAAATAATTTATAATTTCAATATAAAAATATAATATTGCTACAAAAATTGTACTAGAGACTAAAATCGTAGATGCAACCTCAAAAGGTTTACAGTTATATAAAACTGAAAAATTAACATTATTAACAGCAAGAGGAACCATAAGTTCCATAATCAAAATTGAAGCAACAAAAGAGTTAAAATTTGTAAAAGAAACAACAATAAAAATTCCAATCAATGGTAATAATATATGTTTTGCAAAAGACACATGTAAAGACAATTTCCAAGGGATAGTTTTTATTTTAACACTATAAAGATATACACCAAAAATAAAAAGTTGAATTGTCAAAGAGGTATAAGCTCCCATATCTAAAGCAACTTGAATATGTTCACTTATTGGGATTTGATAATAATTTAAAAAAAGTGCAAATAATGCAAACCAAATTGCTGGTATTTTTAAAATAGAAAATAATGCACCTTTTAAAGAAAATTGTTCACGTGCAAAGAAATACACAGATATTGTATACATGAAAAAAATATTTGCAATATTTATGATACTTGTATAAGGTACTGATTCAACGCCAAAAAGTGCAATTCCAAGTGGAATTCCTAAATTACCTGTATTTCCAACAAGTGCACTCCCTAAATAAATAGATTCATCTGTTCTTGAAGTAAATACAATCTTAGAAATAAAGATTAATACAGATAAAGTTATTAAAACAATTATTAGATAAAAAATTGGTGACATTATAAATTCATAGTTTATAGGAGTTTTAGTTAATCCCCAAACTATTAGAATTGGTTGAAAAAAATATAAAGATAAAAGAACTAAAGTTTTTTCATCAATTTGAGTAGTAAATTTTTTTTTAGCAACAAAACCTAATAAAATAAAAAAATAAACAGGTAAAACAGAAAATATAGCTTCGATTGTAGATTCCTAAAAAGTTTTAGAAATTTTAGCATTAATGAGATAAATAAAAAGAGTTTGCATAGGAAAATTTCCTATGCAATAACCATAATACCTTTAATCATAAAAAAGATAGCCGCAGAAAGAATAGCCGCAGCAGGTACAGTTATAATCCAAGCTGCTATTATCTTCTTAATAGCATCCCTTTTTACATATTTTGTACTTTTTGCATCTTTTACATCTTTTCTCTCTTGTTTTACCAAGT
>Ga0265295_1002677_pt1 | contig 27465 bp, 26 predicted proteins | sample Munlansysbiofilm_FD_192503 | JGI IMG/M metagenome (GOLD analysis project Ga0265295, IMG submission 192503) | Leachate microbial communities from a municipal landfill in Southern Ontario, Canada - Methane capture system biofilm | ecosystem: Engineered > Solid waste > Landfill > Unclassified ... | reverse complement strand
GGCAGAAGCTATTAATAGCCAAATCCAACGGTTTGTTACATCTAACTCAGGAACTAGGGATGAAGACTTTTTCTACTTTAGAGTAGGATTGTATTTTGCCTAGCACATCAAAATAATATTCAGCCAAATCCTGGTTAAAACGGGAAAAGTGCCTGCAAAACATAAACCGCACAAACTTTCTGGCAATTATGCCGGATTATGGGAGTGTCATATCAAACCCGATTGGTTATTGATTTGGAAACAAAACGACAAGGAACTGATATTATTAATGATTGATACAGGTAGCCATTCCGATTTATTTTAGCAATCATGATCTAATGATTGGTTAGTTAACGGCTTACCTTAAGTAGATTATCTAATTTATAATTAGAGAGAAATAAAGTTCTCCCGCTCGGCGTAGATTCTGACTCCATCGCCATATCCCAAACAAAAACATTAAATTTGAAAGCTGAAATCTTGGAAGAATCAATCCGCGCGGGAAATCAGATTTAAAAATAGGTGTGATTTTGAAGCAATACAGTCGCAGACTATGTGGAGCGGGGGATTTCCTACTTCCTAGGGTAAACACCCTAGCCAAAACACGATTTCTTGCCGATATATTGAGACCCAACCGCACACTAATTTAGCAAACTGATTGTTGAAGATCACATTTAAGGGTTTAGGCCGTAAAGTCGGATAAAAAATTTCACAGCTACTTCTGCTTGCTCATGCCTTTTGTTTTGAGGTTTTCAACAATCAGGCAAGCCGGAAGGGCTGTGTTTTATTTTTAAAAATACTGAACCAATAAAACCCAATCTCTATTGTTTGCTGTCATCATTTTATTAAGCCGTAATTTCTTCCTAATAAACACTTAACATTTAAAAAAAATGAAAAAATTTAGCGTATTCTTACTAGTACTCATTATGGTTTCTTTTTCAACTATTCACGCACAAGAATTAGGTGAATTTAAACCAAAAGAATCCTCCTTTAAAACCAAAAAAATTGATGAAGGCCAAAAAAAATTGTACATCTCGAGTTTTAAAATCAACTTCGAGATTTATAAAGAGGCCGTTGATACGAAAAGCGCAGGAGGCTTTGGCAGGTCAGTAAAAAATGCTGCTAAAGCTAAAGCAGCGATAGGTCTGTCAACATTAGATAAAGAAGCCATGCAAGCTAAAGCGGATCAGCTATTTACTGAATTTGTAAACGAGATGAAAGCAAAAGGTTACGCGCTTATTTCGGCTGAAGAAGCAGGCAGAACCGACACTTACAATGGTTGGGAAAGCATGACCGGCCCTGCTATAAATGAAACAGATATGACGGGTATTTTAACAGTCGTTCCCAGCGGTTATTCGTTTTTTTACAAAAACCGTAATGCGTTTTCGGCTACTTTAGCCGGCTTTGATAAAACGCCTCAAAACTTGTCGGAAGACTTAGATAATGCTTTGATTGCAGATGTGTCATTGGTTTATGTTTTTTCGGAAGAAGGTAACGATTGGAATGTTGGCGGAAACCAGGCGAAGGTAAAATTGTTCGTAAACTACAGATTAGCAAATTCATACACAATATCTGATGAAAACACATCTTCCGGTCTCACAAGTTTGGTTGATAAATCAAAACAATCGGTTGCTCTTTCCAGCAATGTTAATTTTACGCGTGGGAAATTGAAAATTGGTGGCAGTGCAGAAGCCCAGTATCTTGGTTCTATGAAATCCGATTTAGAAATCGATGGTGTACTTAAAAAAGAAAAAGTTGTTGCTTTTTCAACCCAAACTCAGGCAACTGCCACTTTGCAAAATCCAATAGTTATCATTAGAGGCGATAATTACAGTGAAAAAACCAAATGGCTTGAACCTGATGGGCAAAAATACGCGGAAGGCATGTACTTGGCTGGAAGTAAGTTTATTACGCACCATGTTAACGAAGTGTTCGAGTAGCGTTTAAAAAGTGCTTCCCGCAAGTCGTTATAAAAAAAGAGGCCGTTTCAAATGTAGTTTGAGGCGGCTTCTTGCATATTCTCGGATTATATAATTATGCTAAATATGTTGTGCGTCAGTTGATAAGGATAAAAAAAACCATCCTACCTTAAAACAAGAACCCAATCTTAAAATCAATATAAGAGACTTGGTGATTGATGGTAGTCCTCACCCAGGTAGTGTATTTAGCATCCTCGCTTGTATATTGCTGGAATGCCCTATTATTTTTGAGGTTTAACTCGTGTATGTTAAAATATTTATAGCTCGCGTAATACCTGAAAGTCATATTGCTCCACGCGACGGCGTAACTGGCCGATACCATCAGTTTTTGCTTTTTCCCCAGCGGGAAAAGGTAATCGATTCCCACGCTCAGACCGTATCCAAGACTTTTTTCAGGAAATTCAATAAGCCTTTCCGGTGTAATCTCCAAAGACATGTAGGGATCAGACAAATAAATGCCTTCTTGCGCCATGGAAAGCTTTTTGTCGCCAAACACACCGGCAAAAAGCTGTAGCGAATTGGACTTTTTTAAAGGACGGAAAACCAATTGAAGAGGCAGGCGAATGCTGCTTATTTCGATCATGGTTTCCGCGTTGTTGTATTGATGTTTTTGGTAATTCAATCCAAGCCTTAACCCAAATTGTTTTGATAGGCCGGCGAATGACAAGTCGGCTGCAACAGCAAATACCGGCGCAGAAGAATAGTCGTATTGCCCGCCAAGGTTGTTGTGCTTTGTTTCCGGAAACTGAATTTTAGATAAGCTGTAACCTGCATGAACACTGAAGTTCAATATCATTCCCCGCGTTTTATCTTCAAAGCGATTACCCGGGTTTCCAGCCTGATTTTGTTGGTTATAGGCTTCGACCATTTTAAGCACACCATCTTTCGTGAAAGGCTGTTTATAAACCACTTTCCTGATGACGTCATCATTTCCCAACAGGAAAATCAGCCTGCCTTTCGCTTTGCCGCTATCGTTTGGCGCTTGGGGATCGTTCACTTCCTGGATGACACCCAAGCTGTCAGAAAACAAAAAACGGTTTACGCCGACATCATCAACAAATAGCAGCAGATCAGCGAAACCATCCAGCAAAACTTTCGCAAAACGCTTTTGGCTTATACCTTGTTCCAACACGGATACAGCGCGGTAATGCCTGCCATTTTCAACAGCCCAGGCAGAAATCGTTTCCGGCCCATATTCCTGTTTTTTACCATTCGCATCAATAAAAAGACAACGCAACTGTTCTTTGTCCTGATCTTGTTCAATTAACTGGCCTGCAAGAGTATCACCGGCTTTCACGATATATCCTGCTAACATTGTTTCCTGAGCCGAAAGACTTAAAGTTAACAGACTTAAAAATAGAACAATTGAAGCGAAGTGGTAAAAATTTGTTTTCAACATTCAGGGTGTTGTTATAATTTGGAAAGACATGCTTATTTGCGCGATTCTGTTTGCTAAGCAAAAATACGAAAATAGCTGAAACCTCACGGCATGATATCATCTTCGGTAAAGGTGTAATAAAAAATCACAGAACGAGAATTTTTGGAGTTTTCAGTAACAGACCTGTAGTAACTGTTGATATTGTACAGACTTCGTGGGGATGAATAAGGGATGACCCTGGTGGTATCGCCGGCATATCTAAATGATTGATGTGCAATAATATACCTATCGCCAAAAGACACTACAACCGAATCCATGATAGCAACTGCCATATTGAAACAATCACCTCGAACAAGGCCGACATTTCTACTTATTGGAGTTATCATTGAGTCCGTAGGTGCCAATTCAAAACTAATGTCGGTGTCAATATCCCCGTTTATCATTGCCCTTACGAAAACCACATCATCAGTGGCATTAATTAGAATTGTTTTGCTGAAGGTTACTTTGTCCGCAGTACACGAAAAAAGGAAGGGTAACAGCACGCAAATAATCAAAAGTTTTTTCATGGTATAGATGAATTTAAATGTTAAAATTTCAGTTTTAATATTGATTTCTAACTGTTTATAAGTATAAGACAGGGTAATAGTGACCTGATTTTCCTCTTTTCTCTAAATTTTAACTGGTTTTTAATCCGTGAATTGGTGCGAGATATTGTTCTTTTAAACGCTTGTGAATGTTTTGCTAATCGTATTCAATAAATAGTAAGCCAATTTGGTAATGAGTACGCTTCAATATAATCTTTAGTATCTCTTTTTTCAAAACAAATTTACAACCATAAAATATGCCAACATACTACAGTAAAGCGCAAATGATTTGAATAATTATAGTTTATACCAATTCTAAATAATTTCAACTGGTGTCGATTTGAAATTGGTATCACTACAAAGCTTTTCGCGTGGCAATAAAAAAGCAAGTATATTTGATCCATGAATAGAAAACAACTCCACAACTGGCGTTTAACCATGCATTTAGCTAAAATCATTAAAGATCAAAACAATGTTGCTGAGGACTAAGGACAGAAATACCTTGCTGGAAATATTTTCATCAAAGATTTTCCTATAGAGGTATGGGCTTATGGCAGCCGTGTAAGCGGAAGCGCGCACGAGGGCAGCGATTTGGATTTGGTTGTTCGCTCCCAAAGCCTCGACAAATTGCCTACTGACACTTACCTGGAGCTAAGCGAAAAAATCAAATATAGCAATATTCCCATCTTGGTGCAACTGTTTGACTGGGCTAGGCTGCCCGAAAGTTTTCGCCAAAATATTGAAGCTCAGCATGAAGTGATGTATAGCAAGCTTAAGGTGATGGCGAATGAACCCGCTGCTAAATACAAAAAAGAGTCAGGCAGAAAATGAGTGTATGTGTTCAGAACATTTAAAGGATACGATTCAAGTCTTGTCGTCCAATTATTGCCATTATTTCAACTGTTCCATTATTTATTTTGTAAAATATACTATCAACCCCACAAACACAGCGTCTATAGCCACCTTTTATATAATCGACTGATTCAAAACTAAAGGGCCGTTGGGCAATAATGTCAAAATACTCGAAAAATGAATCAAAATAGCTATCAGCTTGCGCCATACCAAACTTTTCGACCCCGTAATGATGGATTCGTATCAAGTCTTCCTTCGCCTCAATACTTAATCGGTATTTAGCCATTAAGTAAAGCCTTTGATTGTTCTAAAATTTGTTCTTTAGAATCATCAGTAAATCCACTGCTTTCAGATTTATCTAATTTAGCGCTAATCCAGTCAATTTGCACTTGTTGGTTTCTAGCTTGTCTAATCAAGTCATTAACAAGCTCACTTTTACTGGTGTATTCTTCCTTGTCCACTTGTGCTTTTAACCATTCATCATTTGGTTTTGTTAAAGATATACTTTGTCGTGCCATGTTATTTAATTTTGGTGCAAATATACACCAAATACGAACCGTTTTCAAGTGTTCCGGTATTTTTTTCCAGGGCAATAATTGCAAGTTCGCGCCAACACAGGTAATAAATAAACCAGGTTCAAATTGTGTAACTTATACAAAGTCAGACCCTGACAAACTCATCGTTGAATCACCAATTTTTGTTTTCTGCTAAAGTTCTCCGACTTGATTTCAACGATATATATTCCAGCGTTTAGCTTGCTGATATTAATTTCCTGTTGATTGTTTTTCAGTATTTCAGTTTTTACCAATGAACCATTCAGGCTATAAATATTCAATATTTTATCAGCTTGGTTATCGTTGTCAATATTCAATGTAAAAAAATCAGCAGCAGGATTTGGATACACAGTCATGCTGTTTTCTTTGGTTATTTCTTCTATTCCTAATAATTCAGATAAAGGTCGTTTCCAAACACTTTTATTTTCAATAACTGTAAATATTTCCGTTTCGTTTATGGCAAAAAATCCGGCTCTGGTATCTGTCAAACCATCATTAATCGAAGTCCATGAGCTGCCGTTATTTTAATAAAACCATAACCCTTGCGCTATAAGTATCTTTTATGGAATTGATCAGCTTCCGATATTTCCGTTTCTAACTTGAAACCAGCAAAACAACCCCGAATAATTTCCAGAAAACAACCAAAGTAAAGATGATGCGGCTGGTTTGTAAATTAGCAGCAAGGCAGACAAAGGCCAAAAAAAAGCACAGGCGAAGAAAATATGCTGCTGCTGAATGTGAGTTGAATATATGAGAATAAGCAAAAGTAAGGGATTGAAGTGTTCCAAACTAAACAAATAAATTATTTTTTTTATAATTCAATTTTTTTATCTATCTTTAACGCTTCGCATTTTATAGAGTAAAATTACAACCCTCACACCTATATCATGCTGTTAATTAATTAATTATAAAAAACAATAATAAAATTAGGGAATAAAATGGGGTTTGAGTTTTTGGCACATATGGGTCTAAAAGGTTAAAAATGTCAAATATATTTTACATATTGTGTACTGGATGTAATCAGCAAAATTAGAGTTCTGCTCTATCTGAAATAGAAAAAAACAAAAATTTAGAATTATGAAAAAGTTATTTATTGAAGCATCAAAATATAGAAAAATCCTATTGGTTTTTTTATTCCTTTTCAGCTTTAACTGCACTCTTTTTTCACAAACAAAAATTTTTGAAGAAGATGAGTACTTTAATATCGTGCCACCTTCACCTGTTGCGTATGATCTTGGTAAATATAGACAAGAGCCCATCGGAAACTTTACAGGCAGCCCAATAGTCAATATTCCATTATATGAATTCATTTCTAAAGCTATTAAAATCCCTATTTCTTTGCACTATAGTTCAAATGGCATTAAGGTTGATGAAATTGGTTCAAATGTTGGACTGGGCTGGTCTTTGATTATGGGTGGTGTTATTACACGTATTGTTAGAGATGAACCGGATGAAGAATCTAACAAGAATTTCCCAAAAGATGAAATGAAAAACTTATGGTCGATTGAGGCCATGCAGTACTTAAGAAATGCACCGAATGAGGGAAATGATAATGAATCTGACCTCTACATGTATAATTTCAACGGATATACAGGAAAGTTTATTTTTGATAATAATAACCGCGTTAGACTACTCCCTAATAAACCCCTAAAAATTGAATTAATTATAGACTCAATAAACAACCTGCCTAATTTTAAAATAATTACGGATGATGGCGTAAATTATATTTTTTCCGCTACCGAAATCACAAGATACTCACAAGAATTAATCAGCAAAGACTTAACACAGGGTCCTCCAAATATTCAAATTACTTCATGGTTTTTAACAAATATATATCATCCACAAGGTGATACAATTAATTTTGAATATGAATCTAATGGTTATGAATATTATACTTCAATAGCTCAGAATCATTATTTCGCAGAGAATTTTGCTAATGGATGCCCAGGGGGTGATATTTGTGAAAGTATGAATTATCTTAAGACATACAAAAACAAAAGCGTGATTAATGGCGTTAGATTAAAAAAAATAAGTGCATCAAATTACAATAATGGACATATTGAACTTGAATATAATCACCCACACCCTGATGTCACTAACTATAATTTGTTGACGAGTATAAAAGTAATGCTAAACAATGACCTAAAAAGGAATATTAAATTAAACTACTACAATACTAGCAAAAACAGGGTTTTTTTAAAGCAAATTGAATATTTAGGTCTAAACAAGATATACTCATTTGACTATTACGCTCCAGAATCACTGTGTGAGAGATTAAGTTATAGCCAAGATTACTGGGGATACTTTAATGGAGCATCAAATCAGTATTTTGTACCAAGAATGGAGAACGGAATTTTTTCCACTTCAATAAAATATGGTGATAGAAACCCTAATGGTACTAAAGCTTTTTTTGGTCTTTTACAGCGAATCCACTATCCTACAGGTGGAACTACAGAATATATTTATGAACCAAATACTTATTCTGGCACAGTATTAAATTATCCGCAACCTGTTCAAATTAGTTTAGAAGCTAACACCCCCTGTGAACTAGCTGGCACTGCTACCGATATATTAATTACCGACACTATTCCATTTAATCAGGATTTAATTTTGAATGCGAGTTGTAGCCGATTTAATTACTGTCCAAGTGATTGTGAAATATTAAATCCACCTCATGCAACACTAAATATAGTAAATCTTATAGATGGTTCAAATGTAAAAATCTATAAAAAAACGGGTTATGGAGGGTGGACTCTTGAAGATTTCTTTGGCACTTCGAGTACTACCTTTAAAGCAAACTTAATAGAAGGGGGAGTATACAGATTGAAGATATCAATATTATCAAAATATAATTGCACAGAAGCAAACGTTAGCGCCTCCTATTACAATGAAAACCCTATTGAAACAGAGGAAAATATTGTAACTGGTGGAATGCGGGTGAGCCAAGTAATAGACAATGATACTATTGGTCAAGAACCTCATATTACAGCTTACTACTATAATGATACTCAAGGCAAATCTACAGGTGATCCTGGCAGTAAAGGATCTTTCATTTCTAAAAGAATTAATAGAATCCCTTGCCCAATTACTGGTGATAGTTATGATTGCGAATATTATGTTCTCGGTTCAGATAGTCAGATACCATTACTTAATTCAGGTAACAATAATGTTTATTATAAAAAAGTAACAGTTAGTCATGGGGGTGAAAATTTTGAAAATGGGGGTGAAAATTTTGAATATATAATAAATCGTGATGTCCCTGACAATCCTTTGAATGAAAATAGCTATAGTCAAAACGGAAGCTGTTTTTCTAATATCGGCTGGAATCAAAGTTTTGAAAAAAAACATACGATATTCAAAGTATCAAATGGAGTGCGCACTTCTCTTTATGAAAAAGAGAATTTTTATAAATTGGATACAAGGGCTACTGATACAACATTTTGTTATAATGTAATGAAAAATTTCGACTTCCAATTAGTCCCTAAACTACAGCATATATGCTCAGCAGATGATATAGTAAAAAGGACTAAGAGAGTGAAATGTATGACTGATCATAAACATGTTAATTTTCTCAGCGGAATACCTTTTTACGGCGTAACGGATGCTCAAATTTGTATTGCTATTGGAGCAAACAATCAAACTTATTGGGATAAGCATCATTGCTATGAATTGACAGAAGGTACTGTGTTAATCTACACTAATGCGCTTGAAAACCTAAACATCACAGAATATTATCAAATATCACATTGGGCTTACCTTGATTCAACATTTACTAAAGAGTATGGTAATTCAGAAAATACTCCGATCAGCTCTGCCGTAAAATATGTTTATACTAACCCTGATCATTTGCTGCTGAGTAAACGGATTCATTACGATAGTCATAACAATAAGGTTATTGATGAATCGTATTTTCCACTAGATTATAATTCAAATATTTTCCACAATATAAATGAACAAGGAATCAAAAGTATACCGATTGATCGTAGAAAATTGGTTGATGGAAAAATGGCCAGTGGCACACTTGTTGAATACAATGATTTTGGGCAACCAATAGTGGTGTTTCAGGCTGAAGAAGAACTTGGAACAGTGGTAGGTTTCGACGAAAACAACCCTTATTCCTATGCAAATAATGCGAGAACAACAAACTATAGTTATGACGTTCATAGCAGAAATTTGATCTCTTATAGTAAAGAGAATGATAAAGAAACAGCTATTATATGGGGCTACAGCTTTTCTAAACCTATTCTGTTTATTGAGAATGCCACTTCAGAAATGGTATATAACACTTTACAAGATTTAAGTATTTCTTTAGATGATTTGCAAGGGTTAACTGAGATTGAATTAATCAATACAAGTAATTTGCTTAGGAGTCATCCTAACATGAAAAACTCTATGATAACATCCTACACATACAGACTAATAGATGGAATATCTACTGTAACTGATCAAAACGCAAAAACAAACTATTATATTTATGATAATATGGGCAGATTAGTTACAATAAAAGATAATTCCGGTAACATCCTCAAAACCTTCGATTACAATTACGCACATTAAAAGCAAATATATGAAACCACATCACCTTTTATATTATATAGTGCTATTTAGTTATTTTATGGCATATTCGTCCGCGAATGCTCAGCAAAGCGGACTAGCCTGGCTCAAGCTACTCGGTTCCTCCGGCATCGAACATAGCCCGGGTTTTGTAGCGCACCCCAACGGAGATTATTACCTGGCATTAACGTTTAACGCGCCAATCGTATTACCCAGCAGCACTGATACATTGCAGCCTATGGGCGGCGAAGATGGCCTGCTGGCGCGCTATACTGCCGAAGGTAGTTTGGTAGCGACAATACAGCTTGCTTCAAAAGGTCATGTTTCAATTACCGATCTGGTTTTGCATAATAATAATATAGTTTTAAGCGGAGGTTTTCAGGATAGCTTGATTTTGATTAAAGAGGGCAACGAGCAACTGGCACTGCATACCGAACAATACTTAAATGGTTATCTGTTAGAGTTTAGTCCCAATGCCCAGCTTATTCGTGCTGTAAATCCCATGGAAGATGCTGTTTATGCAGCAGTGAATCACCTCGGTTCTAACTCAGGAGGACTTTTTGCAGCAGCCTATATGCAATCCGATACATCGGCACAAATAAAAAATGTGATGTTGGGATGGGATGATCAACAAACAAGCCTTACCCTAATGAAACCAGCCAGCACCCATAAGATTTTAGGCATAAATCCCTATCGACAGACCGATAAAGTATTTTATGGTACATTCCGTGATACGCTTGTATATGGACAGGACACACTTATTGCCAAAGCCGGTACAGATGCCTGTCTGGGCGTGTTGGATGAGCTTGACCAGCCATTGGCACTGCTCGGTTTTGGGTCATATCAAAATACCGAAGCCATCGCAGCAACCCAGTATCTTAATCACCTGTGGGTGGCCATTAATTTTTCGGATACCCTGTTCCTGCCCAATCATGACACCATCGTATCATCAGGCAGTAATGATATTTTGATTGCCGGTTTCGATTCCCTGATGAACCTTAATCATCAGTTCCGAATTACAGGCGTGTTTGCAGAAAATGCTGATGAGCTATTTGTCCAAGGCAATGAAATGTTTGTATTTAGCAATGTGGCCTCACCAGTCATTAGAATCTATCACAACGACAGCTTGCAACTTGAGGTCAATCAAAACAATATGCACGGCAACGCGACATTGTTTAGTATCAATAACCTCTTACAAAGCAATTTCGTTTGGATGACACAGCACGACTGGTCAAGTAGTATTACCGGATTACACAAATTCAACAGCACAGAGACTATTATTTCAGGTGTATTCACCGATAAGTTAATCATTGACTCACTGCAATATGATGCTATAGGCAATAGTGATGTTTTCTTTCTCAGGGTGAGTGATGCCTGCATCAGCAAATTCAAATCCAATTACCTTACAATACCTTTTTGTGAAGGAGATTCGGTTTACCTGCCACATCTACAAAGAAACGACCAGGGCGGATACGATTATAACCCAGCTCTTGAACATGGGATTTATATAACCCAGCCAACAGGTATTATGATGGAAAACTGGCTTGAATGTGGCTGCCTAGCCAAGGATTCCATTGTTTTTATGTTTGCAGATGATTTGGAGCAAAAGATGATGACCTCACATAACAAAAGCCAGATTTATCTTGCCAATACACAGATTAACTTGACAATAGACTATTGCGGCGAATGCGCCATACAGCAGCTGCTTACAGCAGATATAAGCCCTAACCCTTTCAAGCATAACAGTAATTTGAATATTAGTGTTTCTGAATCAGGGGTGTTGAGCTACACCCTCTATTCATCGCTTGGTGTCCCTCTAAGTCAGGTTGTTGGACGACAGATTGAGCCGGGTACGTACCACTTCAATCTGCCTCTGCATACGCACACTTCTGGCACCTATCTGGTTAAAGTCCTATTTATAGGAAAGGAGCATAGCCTAAAACGAGAAATTAAGCTGATTAAACGATAGGAGAGCCCGGGTATGAAAAAACTGAAAACTATGAAGACAAAAGCTTTATTTATTGGTATCCTGTTGATACAGATGCAATGTGCTGTCCTATTCAGCCAAAGCAGCGATAAAAACTATCTGCTTGCGACGGAGATAATTGATGCTGCAATAACTGATCCACTGCAAATCGATCAGCTTTCCAACAAACAAAAACGCAGCCAGATAACCTATTTCGATGGTTTGGGGCGTGCTATTCAAGAAATTACCCTCTTTAAAAGCACCAAAGAAGGACATATAGTGCAACCCATTGAATATGATGGTTTTGGTCGTGTACCACAGAGTTATTTACCCTTTGTTCATCAGGCAAATAATGTCGATTTTATCGACCATGCCACTCAGTTACAAGCTGATTTTTACACTAAACCGCCCGATGGAATAGAAGCTACAGCTTATCCCTACGCTGAGATAAGCTTTGAAGATTCACCTTTGAATCGCAAACTGGCCGATTTTGCCCCAGGAGAAGCCTGGGCAAAGAAGGAAGGACACAAGCCGGTAAACTACAACTATGGTGCTAACGAGGCCAACGAAGTGCGGCTGCTCAAGGTTGACCAAACGGGCAACCTATACAACCTCAGTAGCTATTACCAGCCAGGTAAGTTATACAAGCAAATTGTTGCTGACGAAAATGGAAATAAAAGCATCGTTTTTACCGACCTACAAGGCAGGCAAATACTCATGCGAAGGATAGGGGAAGATCAGGCAGGCAATCCTGTGAATTTTGACACCTATTACGTATATAACGATTTGGGTTTGCTTGTACGTGTGGTTATGCCCGCTGCCAACCTTGAAGCAGAAGCCTTTAGCGATTACCAGCATACCTTCGGTTATGTTTACGACAAACGCAAACGCTTGGTTGAGAAACACCTTCCGGGAGCTGAACCCGCGTATTATGTTTACGACAAACGCGACAGACTGCGTTTTGAGCAGGATGGGAAGCAAAGAGTGAATAACGCCTGGAAGTGTGTGAAATACGATGAACTTAACCGCATCGTACTCGAAGGTCTCTATCAACCCTCTTCCAATTACAACAGGACACAGCTCCAAACACTGATTGACCATTCATTGGCAGACATGAATGAAGAAAGAAGCAATAGCATTCATGGCTATACCAACAATTTGTCGTTTCCAGAAGACAGGAATTATGTTTTTACATCCTACTATTATGACGACTATGACTTCGATCGCAATGGCACATCCGACTTCAGTCAGTATCTGCACCCCGCAATCAACTTTTCTGATGAAACTTCTGAAGCCGTGAAAGGACAAATGACAGCCATGCGAACCAGCACAGATTTTGAGCACAACAAGCTCCTTGAAGTATATTATTACGACGAAAAGTACAGGCTGGTCCAGACCTTGCTCCAAAACAATACCGAAGAAACACTTTGGTTTACCGGAAATGTGTATAACTTTGGAGGCATGGTACTGCAAACCAATAAAGAGTTATTAGATACAAAAGGCAGTAGCCTGATAGGTTACGCTTTTAAATACGGCTACGACCATGACTGGCGACTCACGAAAACCAGCCTGATGCACAAAAGCCTGGAAACCCAGCTAAGCGCACTGTCTTATACCGAAACTGGCATGTTACGCGATAAGGTGTTACATCCCGACCAATCAGCCGGGCTGTATCAGCTAAGCTATAGCTATAACGTTCGGGGTTGGCTTACGGAAGTTAACAGCCTGCAAAGTATCAACCCGGCACTTAAGTTTGGCATGAAACTCTTTTATGAAAAATTGCCCGAACATGCTGAAAGCCACGCTGCACCACAATACAATGGCAATATTAGCGCCATGCAATGGTACACCCGCGATGCCGAGGCAGATGATCGCATCAGTGGCTACGCCTACAACTATGACGCCCTGAGTAGGCTTACTGATGCATTACTCTATCGCTACGACGATAAAAGCGTGAGTTATGCCGGGCACGAGCAAGCGATCGACCGCAAACAAAACTGGGGTAGGGTGACTGGCATCGGCTCGGTATCAGACATCAAATACGATAAAAATGGCAATATACTGTCGCTAAAACGCTATGCCCGCAACGATGACGAATGCTTTCTGTTTGATGACTTAGCGTATTACTACGATTACAACCGGCTGAAAGCAGTTGACGATATGATATCGGGTCAGAATGACCTGGGCGATTTCCACGATAACGGGCTGTATTACAGCCAGCACGAGAAAGCTGAGTTTTACTATGACGAAAACGGCAACCTGGCAAAGGATATGAACCGCAATATCGGAATCAGGTACGGCATAATGCACAACTTACCTATTTATATCTCATACCAACAGACAGGTGGAGGCGGCAGCATAGCCACTATTGATATTTCGGCAGCAGCCGACAAAACCAGCCAGACCACAAGCACCAGCTACAGTGGCAGCATGATGAACCACTACACCATGCACGGGCGTAAGCTGGCCAAAAAGGTGTACAACGACCAGCACACCCTCACCCTCAACGAAAGCTACTTCGACGAGCTTATGCTCAGCCACCGCCAGCCCAGCCGCATCAGCCATGCGGATGGCTATGTGAGTTTGGATGAAAATGGGGATGCTACTTTCTATTATTATCTAAAAGATCACTTAGGCAATGTCCGTTCTGTTATCACACCCGATACTGACGGTAAGCCACAGGTGGAGCAGGCTAATGATTATTTTCCTTTTGGGATGAGCTTTGAAAGCAGGATTCCTTTGCTAACCAAAAGTGGCAGTACGCGTAATAAACACAAATATAACGGCAAGGAAGAACAGGAGATGCCGGGGAAGTGGTTGGATTATGGGGCGAGGTTTTATGATGCGGCTTTAGGGCGTTGGAGTGTGATAGATAACAAAGCTGAAAAGTATGCAGGCAATTCACCTTACACATATTGTTTGAATAATCCTGTTATTTTTATTGACCCGGATGGGAATGAGGTATATTATTCACAAAATGGAACTAATCTTGGTCAAGTTGGAACTAATACAGATGTAAGGGTAGTTAATTCATCAATGACAAATGCACAAGCAACAACTCATATTCAAAATTCTAATACTGAATCTTTAAATAGAGGCAGTGTTGCATATGCAAGTTATTTTTCTACAGTCGCAGATGTGACCAATGATGCAGCGTTACAAACATACAGTAATAATGGTCAAAATTGTTTTAATGCAGCAGCTGCTCAATTATCTGACGAAGGTGTAACTCAAACAGGTCCTGGAAATGCAATTAATACAAAAGTGGATGCAACTTCAACTTTGACAGCTGACCCGATTGGAGGCTCTATTTTAGTACAAACGCAACTGAACGACGGAGAACCTGTTATGGTAGGGGTGGAAGAAACAAAAGCTGATGGAACATCCCCAGATCCAGGAAATACTAATTCAGCAACAGGCCACTTTGTTGTTATACGTTCTTCTACTGTTAGTGCAAATGGGATAGTGACTTTTAATTATTTAGACAATGCAAATACGTCTCTTGGTAAAAATGCAAGTAATAATTTTAACCTTAATACAACAACAGGTACAATGCAAGATAACACTATACCTCAAAGAAGTTCTTATGAAACATATACTGTTACAGAAGTAAGAAAAAATCAATAAAATATGAAATTATCTAGTTTAGTGTTGTTATATTATTTGATGCTTGCTTTTCAAAGTTGTTCTGCAGGTGAAGTAGAAAGCAAAGGAACTTGTTGGTTCAATATAAATTATATTGATTGTCTAAGAAGCAAGCTGCCTTGTGAATGTGAAAAGTTAACAGAAACATATTATTCGTTGGTTTTAGATACGAATAGTAATAGTAAAAGCTATGGAATAGCTTTGTCCAAGTATGAGCAGATGGAACCTTATATTTATAAGATAAAAGAAACTGGATTAAATGAATATGAGGTTCTTAATAAGGCTAATGATAGTTGGGCAAAATTGCTAATTGCAGGAGATACTCTCAATTTTATTGAGAATAATATATTGTCTAAATTTGAAAAAATGGAGGGACTCAAGCATTTTGATGCGAAACAACATGTTGAATATAATGTTAATTTATTGGATAAAGCATTTATCTTGAGAGGCTATCCTACATTAGACGAAATAGTTGCGCAAAAATCACTAAAATGTGAGTGTAATAAATGGATGGGGAATACTAATATGTTATATGTCAAAGGAAAACCTAAGTCTTGGATATTAAAATTAGTAAATGATAGTCTCAAGATTAATGAAATTGTGAATATTGATAGAGACCCTGATGAACCAATAAAAACAAAAAACATTAAGTCTTATAAATGGTGATAATAAAAAACCCGGCTTCGTCCGAGCTTTTTTATATCATCAAGCTTTGTAATTCACTTTTGGCAAAGAACGCATCAAGCATAGAATACATGGTTTTTATATTCAGGAGTAAGTGTCTCAATATTTTGCATCTTTTACCAAGTAAACAATAAAACCAGAAAATCATTACCTTCGTAAAGATGAAATCTATGAAAGCTACCGACACCCTCACCCTCAACGAAAGCTACTTCGATGAGCTTATGCTCAGCCACCGCCAGCCCAGCCGCATCAGCCATGCGGATGGCTATGTAAGTTTAGATGAAAATGGGGATGCAAGCTATTTCTACTATCTCACGGACCACACTTCGACTTCGCTCAGTGCTGGCCTCGGCAACGTCCGTTCTGTTATCACACCCGATACTGACGGTAACCCACAGGTGGAGCAGGCCAACGACTATTTCCCCTTTGGGATAAGCTTTGAAAGCAGGCTGCTGCTGTTAACCATGTGGAAAAATGGAAAAGATAGTATATTTGAATAACGCATAGAAATTATTGATTCCTGCCCTTGGCAAGCTTTTTCATAAAAATTGGTTTATCCTGCTATTCTTTTACCGATTTTTGTATCATCCGGATTTCTTCTACAATCCCAAATCAGTATAACCAAAATAAGTTGTTCAAATATCTCATAAATTATTTGGTAATCACTGGTTATTAATGACCAAACGGAATCAAAGTCAGTTTTTATTCCCAAATTTGGATTCCTGACTATTTGTTGAATACTTTTATTGATCTCCCGGTTCAGTTTTATACTATAAGTCTTCGATCTATTTCTTTCTATGTAGAAATCAAGAATATTGAACAAATCATTTTTCGCATCATTAGACCATTTTATTTTTCTTCTAACCATTGACTAATTTCATTTTGAAGTTCGTCATGCGAAATAAGCTGGCCGTTTTTTAAATCATTTCTGGCGGAGTTTATTCTGTCAATTTGAAATTTACTCAATTCATACATCCCACTTGAAATTTTGGATTCAACGATTGTCTTTATCGCATTTAAGAAGGAAGGATCATCAATTTGTGAAAGATGCTCAGTGATTATATGGCGAAGCTCAATTGCACTCATAGGTTATAGCGTTTAGTGGTTTACAAAGATAATCAATTTAAGACCGAAACGCCAATCGTCAAGTGTTAATGAATAAATCTCATCGTTGAATTACCAATTTTTGCCTTCTGATGAAGCTTTCTGATTTGATTTCAACGATATATATCCCAGCGCTTAGCTTGCTGATATTAATTTCCTGTTGATTGTTTTGTAGGTTTTCAGTTTTTATTAATGAACCATTTAGGCTATAAATAATTTTTATATCAACAAAAAGCAGTGTTGATTAATTGGTAATTTACAGTATAGATTAAAACCCTCCTCATCACAACTAAGGCCTAACAATCGGTGGACTACTCACTTCATTGCTTTTGTTCAGGGCGCGGTCGATAAGCTGCACCTTGAACATGATGGTATCAAAATTGGAAAGCGGATTATTGATAAACAGCTCATCTTCAATGATTCCTTTGATGGCTTTGGTTTCGTCTTTGGGGATTAGTGGCGGAATTCGGGCACTAAAAGTAGCGGTGTCATAGCGCTGCTGGAGTTCGTTCCAGCTTATCAGTGGCAACTCAACAAACTCTCCATTTTGCTGCTCGAAATACCTAATTATCAGGTTGTAATAATAGTCTCCGGACTGCTGAAACGGAAATAAGGTATCGCCCTGATCCAGCCCGATATCGCCATCGCCATCGCGGTAACTAATTTGCAAAAGGCCTTTATCCACTGCTCCCGTTTCCTGGTTTTGCAACAAAACAAAACCTTCAAAAGTAATTTCAGGCACTATGGGGTACTCCTCGAGCTTGCGACAGGAGGCCGTCAGCAACAAAAAAATAATCAGTACGCGGATAAATCCTAATTTTGCCATGCCTTTTCAGAACTTTGAAAGGGTAAAAGTACAATTTTTCTGTTTTTAAAGCCAGATGAACATCCAGACGATAGCAAATAAGGTTTTTCAGTTAGAGCAATCAGCAGATTTTGAGCAGCTTGCGCTTGAAATTTTTCGGTATCAGTATGTGCATGTTCCGGTTTACGGTGATTTTTGCAAACAACTTGCTGTTGTGCCTGATGCGATAAAAAGTCTGGAACAAATCCCTTTTCTGCCGGTGGATTTTTTCAGGACACATCGCGTGAGCTCCAAACCCGAAAAAGTTAAGCTGGTATTCAGCAGCTCTGGAACTACCGGTGCTTCCACCAGTTTTCACGAAGTGCCGGAACCTGCCATTTATAAGCAAAGTTTTGAAAAAGCTTTTCATTATTTCTACGGTGATATCCGCGATTATTGCGTGTTGGCGCTTTTACCTTCTTACCTGGAGCGCCAAGGCTCGTCGTTGGTTTATATGGCCGATTCGCTTATCAAAACTTCAGCCCATCCCGACAGCGGTTTTTACCTGCATGATTTGGCTGGTTTGCAACAAAAACTCGTGAAACTGAAAGCGCAGGGACAAAAAACACTTTTGCTGGGCGTAACTTATGCCTTGCTCGACCTGGCAGAACAGTTTCCGACAGCCTTTCCGGAGCTTATCATCATGGAAACAGGCGGCATGAAAGGCCAGCGCAAAGAAATGATCCGCGAAGAGGTTCACGCGCAACTCAAAAAGGCTTTTGGGGTACAAAAAATTCATTCTGAATATGGCATGACGGAATTACTGTCGCAGGCCTATTCTTTTGGCGACGGCATTTTCCGCTGTCCGCCCTGGATGCGTATCCTTATCCGCGAAATGAACGACCCGCTTTCGCTGGCCAAAACCGGACAAAGCGGCGGTATCAACATCATCGACCTGGCCAATATCTACAGCTGTGCCTTTATTGCCGTGCAGGATATTGGCCGCAGCCGGACTGATGGCAGTTTTGAGGTTTTGGGCCGTTATGACCAGGCGCAAATCAGGGGATGTAATTTGTTGGTGTTGTAGGATTGTCATTACCAAAAGGAAGAACACCCAACAAAAATTAATTTTTCTTTTAGTCGGACTTGACTTTGTTCCATTATTCGTTAACTTTGTTGCGTGAATAGAAATCGACAAATTCTATATTTCAGAGATTATTTTTTGGACTTTTTCAATCAACAGCCCATAAAAGTAAAAGACAAAATTGATTACGTGCTTTTTCTGGTTACAGTTGCTGATAAAATACCAAGAAAATTCTTTGAACACATAACAGGATACGATGGACTCTTTGCTATACGGATTGAATTTGAAAGCAACATCTATCGGATATTTTGCTGCTTCGATAAAGGAAATTTGGTGGTTTTATTTAATGGGTTTCAAAAGAAATCTCAGAAAACACCAAAAAAAGAAATAAAAAAAGCAGTTCAGATTATGAAAGACTATTTTGATTTTAAAGAAAAAGGAGGCAAAAAATGAAAGAAATTACAACATTTGATGAGCATCTCAACAAAAGATACGGTGTGATTGGTTCTGAAAAACGGACTGAATTTGAGATAAAGGCAAAAGCTTTTGCAATTGGTGAAATATTAAGAGACGCTAGAAAAGAAGCAAAAATGACTCAAGAGGATCTTGCGAATAAGACAGGAACGCGTAAAAGTTTTATCTCACGCATTGAGAATGGCCACAGTGATATTCAATTATCAACTTTATACCGACTTATAGAAATTGGATTGGAGAAAAAAGTCAACCTGACAATTGGTTAATATATTTAAACATCACTAAACAAATCCCGCTGCACCTCCTGCGGCAGGATAAGGCTGGCATCGTTGTTTTTTACGGAATTGATGCGGCTGGAAATCGGTACTTTCTCAAGTTCCTCAGCAGAAGGCGGTTTCAACAGCATTTTTAGCTTTGTAATATCTTGTTCAAATAACCAAATTTGTTCTTCCTCGGGATTCAAAATCAGTGGCATGCGGTGATGCAAACCCTTCATCATTTTGTTTGCGGCGGTGGTCACTATGCTGAAAGTATCGCGAATTGTGCCATCGGCTTGCGTCGAGCTACTCCAGATGCCTGCCATCGCAAACAGCTTTTCTGATTTCAAGAAGATACGGTAAGGCTGCTTGGCTGCGTCGGTTTTCCATTCATAAAAACCATTGGCCGGCACAAGGCAACGCCTCAGCTGAAAAGCATTTTTGAAAGCTGGTTTATCGGCTATTGTCTCTGCCCTGCTGTTGATGAGCGGCTTGAAAGCACTTTCGGCAGCGGCCCATTCCGGCAAAAATCCCCAGAAAAAATGCTGCAACTCCTTTGGCTGCGCATTGGTAATCACGGGCAAAAACTGTCCGGGAGCGCAGTTGTAAGAAGGCTTATATTTTTCGTCGAACACCTCTACATTAAAGCGTTCGCTGATCGTTTTTCCTTTTACCGACAATTGAAACCTGCCACACATCTTCAGCTGTTTTAGTTTAGTTTGCGTTCAATTCCCAGGCGAATAATTTCGGCGTGGTCAAAAGCCAGTTCGGGCAGTTGATCAATTGGAAACCAGTCGGCTTTGGCGGCATCATCAGCGGCCACGGCAGGCAGTTCTTTTGACACAAATCCCGCAAAAACCACCGTGATGGTACGCCCTCTCGGATCACGTCCCGGATCGCCGAAAACGTGAATTTGTTTGAGTTTTTCGAGCCTTATCCCTGTTTCCTCTTTCAGCTCACGCAAGGCTGATTCCATCAGTGTTTCATCCATATCTATAAAACCACCGGGCAGCGCCCACAAACCTTCAAAAGGCGGGTTTTTGCGTTGGATAAGCAGGATTCTGGGAGTTGCTTTCAAATTGTTAAAAATCAAACAGTCAACCGTTACCATCGGCCTTGGATAATCGTAGGTGTGTGCCATTACAGTTTTTTTGCGAAGATAAGCAATGCAATTATTTTTTGAAAATCCGTTCCGCGAAGCATTTGCTTCGTGGAATTATCATGCAGTCTCGTCCTAAAAAACGAGACTGCCACCCTAATCGCTAGCACAAGCTGATTAACAAACATATTTCTGATTCTAATAACATAATATTTCTCAACAACACTTAATTATCAGCCTTACCCTCCAGCACAATCACAATCTCCCTTCGGATTTCATTTCTGTCAGGCGAGTTTAACGAAGATATCTTCTATTTTTACATTGAAATTGATTTCCGCTTTCAAGGCCTTGAACACTTTTATGACGGTGTCAATTGTAGCACTGTTAGCACTCCTTTCAAGTTTTGAAATTTGAGCCTTCTGAACTCCTACAAGTTTTCCAAGTTCTTCTTGAGTTAAATTTTGTTCTAGTCTTGCTGTTTTAATCATTTTGCCCAAAACATCCATACGAAGTTCATACTCATATTCGTCACGTTCTGTAGTTCCAACTTCACCGATATATTTATCTTTCATTTCGGCAAGCGAATAACTTTTATTTTTTTTAGTTGCCATATAGTTAAGTTTTTATTTGTTATCGAAATATCCCGTTCCGCGGAGCATTTGCTTCGTGGAATTATCATGCAGTCTCGTCCCAAAAACGAGACTGCTACCCAAATCATTAGCAAGAGCATGCCTACAAAGATATTTCTGATTCTAATCTCCTATTATTTTTCAACAACGCTTACTTATCAGTTTTACCCTCCAGCACAATCACAATCTCCCCCTTCACGCCTTTTTCTTCGTAATATTGAATCAATTCGGCCAGCGTACCACGCACGGTTTCTTCATAAATTTTCGTCAGTTCACGGGCTACGGCAGCCTTGCGATCAGGACCGGCTTCTTCTGCAAATTGTTGTAAAGTTTTCAATAAGCGGTGCGGCGATTCGTAAAGAATGCTGGTATAACTTTGTTCCGAAATTGCTTTTATGCGGGTCTGCCGGCCTTTTTTGTGTGGCAAAAATCCTTCAAATACAAAGCGGTCGGCGGGCAGTCCCGAATTGACCAAAGCCGGCACAAAAGCCGTAGCGCCTGGCAGGCATTCCACTTCAATATCATGCTGAATGCAAGCCCTCACCAGCAAAAATCCCGGATCAGAAATGGCAGGCGTACCGGCATCGGTAACCAAAGCCATTGTTTCGCCTGTATGCAAGCGATCAATCAAACGTTCAAGTTGCTGATGTTCATTGTGTTGATGAAAAGCCGACATTGGTTTGCTGATGCTGTAATGCTTGAGCAGGATACCCGTTTTGCGTGTGTCTTCGGCCAGAATCAGCGCCACCTCTTCTTTCAAAACACGTAACGCCCGCAGCGTGATATCCTCCAGGTTGCCGATGGGCGTAGGAACTAGGTATAATTTTGACATAAGCGAATTTAAAAGTTTTCTTTGCTTCTACGTTTCAGCCATTTTTCAAAGTGCTCGGCACCTCCGTTGATGGAGGTGTAAAACGACAAAACCGTGAAGCCAACCACCACGATTACAGTGAAAAAGATTAAAAATATTTCCATGCTAACGGTCGAATTTTGAGGTTTCGCTTGCCTTCACAAAGTCGGTGACAAGGCCAAAAAGTGATTCATATTTGGTAAACGGAAGCTTATCGTGAGTGTCTGTAATGGTGTGATATTCTTGGTTTTCCTGACCTCGGGTAAACAAGAAAAATGCCGGAACACCTTTTTGGTAAAACGGGCAATGGTCGCTATTACACGATTCTCCGCCCAGGCGGATATCAGCAAAATACTGCTTTTCAGCGTTAAAGCCTTCTATGATTTCGGCCAGCTCAGGAAATACTTTTCCATTGACCACCGACAAGCCTTCGCTACCCGAACCAACCATATCAAAATTTAGCACAAAACGGACTTTTTCAAGCGGAAATAAAGGGTTTTCGGCAAAATAACTCGAACCCAGCAAACCGGCTTCCTCGCCCGAAACCAGAATAAACACCATGCTATAATATGCTTTTTCAGGATTTTTGGCATAATAACGACTCAAATCGAGTACGGTAGCCGTTCCGCTGGCATTGTCGCTGGCGCCAGGATATAGCGCGTTTTTGCCCATCCTGCCGAGGTGATCATAGTGGGCTACAAACACGAAAAAACTATCAGGCACAGCACTTCCCGGTACAAAACCGACCACATTTTGGGTTTGATGTTTTGGTTTAAAAATAGCTTCCAGATCAATTTCACAGCTTTTGGCATTGGCCGTGATGCTGGATTTTTTCACTTTCAGCATCACTTTATCACTCTGATTAGCAGAGCCCGAAACGTGCCACCACATCGCTTTTTCGACGGTCTGCATCAAAGTCGAAACGCCGGGAATGCCATTCTTGTAAGCATTTTTCAAACCTTCGGGAACCACCAACATTTTACTGGCTAGCTGACTGGTATCCACCAAAGCATACACCGAACTTAGCTGTGTGAGCGTATCGGGAAGCCAGACCAATTCAAAGCTTTTTTGAGTGGTTTTGGCCGACGGATGAACCACAAACTCGCTGCCGGCTTGTAATTGTTTGCCATCAACCGCGCAAGTCATTTTACCCGGAAAAGTATTTACCGGGAAATCGTAAAGCTGAAAATAATCTTCTCCAAATGATTGAAGACCAGCTTCATTCATTTGTGCGGCCAAATAGTTTGCGGCGCGTGCATCACCGTCGTTCACATAGCCGCGTCCGTGCATATCGGCAGCAGTAAGACTTTTTACAACCGCTTTCACATAGTTTTTGTCCTGACTGTAAAGCGGCGAAAAAATCCATAATCCGGCAAGCAGCAACACTATTTTATAACGCATGATCTTCAGGATTTACATCAAATTTACGTTCAATTAAGCCAACCAGTTTGCGCCATGCCCCCGAATTGCCGTCCCACTGATTTACCACCTTAAGCTCAATCAGGTATGTACTTGCGCCGTTAAAGCTCTTGAATTCGTTTAACTCGTCGAGCATTTTGTTGTAATTTTCCAGGCTTCCCGAAAACAACTCATTGATAAACAAAAACTTGTCGTTGATGCCAATCGCCGTCCTGATTTCTTCAATAGGTTGCCGGCCAATTCTATCTCCTACACTTTTATCCGATTGCTGCTGCAAATGGTCTGCAATACTTGGCGCTGCATCCTCAGCGAATAAATCGAGCGATGTAGCAGGATTTCGTGGTTTTATAGGTTTTTCTGTTTCCTTTTTCGGCTCAGCTTCTGGATAAGTTTCAGCAACAGGTTTTTCCTGTAGTGGTACAGGTGGCTGTGCTATTATTGGCACAGGCTTAGGTGTTGGTTCCGGAATTCTCTCGGGCCTTGGCTCAGCAGGCGATGGTTCTGGAAGTCGCTCAGGCTTAGGCTCATCAGCGCTGACCTCAGGGATTTTTTCGCTTATTTTTTCTACTATAGTTTCTTCTCTTTTGGGCTCGGGAGGCGAAGTCTTTTTAACTTCGGGAACGGCTGGAGTTGTTGTGAGAGCCTGTCTTTCCTCCAGCAGCTCAATTCTTTCGTGCCCCACCGGAATATCGCAGAGCGTTTCGTAAAGTTTGTGGGTGCGTTTGAGCATCACATCCAGGTCGAGCCTGCGCAAAGGCTGGTCTTGCTGTTCCAAAAGTGAGGTTTGGTGTAACAGCTGTTCCAGCAGCAGTTTGATCGTTTTGAGTTGATTTTGTTGTGGATTGTACAAATTCATTGCTTAATTCGTATTGATTTATTGGTATTTTTGCAACTTTGAAGGCATAAAATTACAAAGAACCCCAACAGTAACCGGCATGTTTCTTGAAAAAGATACCAACAGCAAATCACGCACAGGATGGATAGAAGTCATTTGTGGCTCTATGTTTTCGGGCAAAACCGAAGAATTGATCAGGCGCCTGAACCGTGCACGCATTGCCAAACAACGTGTTGAGATTTTTAAACCCCATATCGACAAACGTTACAGCGAGGAAGATGTTGTTTCGCACGACAGCAAAGCTATCCGCTCTATCCCTGTAGAAAGCGCCGGCCAAATTTTATTTTATGCAGCCGATATGGAAGTGATTGGCATTGATGAGGCGCAGTTTTTTGATAATGCGCTGGCTTCGGTATGCACAGAGCTCGCCAACAGTGGAATACGTGTTATTGTAGCCGGTCTGGATATGGATTTTCAGGGCAAACCTTTTGGTCCCATTCCTGAGTTGATGGCCCGCGCCGAATATGTTACCAAAGTTCACGCTATCTGCATGCGCTGTGGCAATCTGGCACATTATTCACACCGCACAATTGCCGGCGAAAAACTTGTAATGCTCGGCGAAACAGATAGTTACGAGCCGCTTTGCCGTAAATGCTTTGCCGAAGCACAGAAATCTAAGCCCTGAAAATCAAACAAAAAATCATTCCATACTGCTGTCAGTTGCTTTTTGTATTTTTGCATTCTGAAAAAAGTTAAAAATTTACCGCAAATCATAACACCATGAAAAAACTGTTTCTCCTCCTGATTTTATTTACTGCAATGGGACTATCTGCCCAGCAAAATGCTGAGACACTCATTCTTATCAAAACCTCAAAAGGCGATATCACCGCCAAATTGTACAACGACACCCCGCAACACCGCGATAATTTTATCAAACTGATCAAGCAGGGCTGGTACAATGGCTCTCCTTTTCACCGCGTTATCAGTAATTTTATGATTCAGGGCGGCGGCAGTGCCAACGGAAAACAAGATCCCGGCTATACCATTGAAGCCGAAATATTGCCGCATTATATCCATAAAAAAGGTGCTTTGGCCGCCGCCAGAATGGGCGATAATGTAAATCCCGAACGTCGTTCCAGCGGATCACAGTTTTATATTGTACAAGGTCAAAAATACGATGCCAACACACTGTCAATGATGAGCCAGCGCAGCCAGGTAAACTACACCGACGAACAAAAACAATTGTATTCAACCCTCGGCGGAACACCGCATCTCGATGGTGCTTACACCGTTTTTGGCGAAGTAGTTTCAGGTTTTGAAGTGATTGACGCCATTGCCGGCGTGCAAACCGGACGCGGCGATGTGCCGGTAGAAGAGGTGAGCATGACAATAGAAATTTTGGAATAAAGCCAAAGAAACAGATGAAGGAAAAAATTGATACGCTGCTTCACGAAATGGAGCAGTTTGAGGTAATTAACACCGAGTCGCTCGAGAATTTCAGGCTGAAATACCTGAGCAAAAAAGGACTCATTCCGGCCTTGTTCGCCGATTTTAAATCGGTAGCTCCCGAAGAGCGCAAAGCCATCGGAATACTGCTCAACGAACTCAAGGACAAGGCCCAGGACTTTCTTAAAGAAAAACAGGAAAGCTTTGAAAATCAAACAGGTGCTGCCGCCTCCACGCTTGACACCACCTTGCCTGCGGGCCATTTTAAAGGTGGACGTCATCCTATTTCTATCGTCAGAAAAGAAATCAACAGCATTTTTGAGCGTTTAGGATTTGTGATCAGCGAAGGCCCTGAAATTGAAGACGACTTCCATAATTTTTCGGCCCTCAACTTCCCGCCCGAGCATCCGGCCAGGGATATGCAGGACACCTTTTTTATTCACAAAAACCCGGATATTGCGCTGCGTACACATACCAGTAGCGTGCAGGTGCGTGTGATGGAACAGGGAAAGCTGCCGGTGCGTGTGATTGCTCCTGGACGGGTTTTTCGCAACGAAGCCATCTCTGCCAGGGCGCATTGTATTTTTCATCAGATTGAAGGCTTGTACATTGACAAAGACGTTTCCTTTGCCGATCTCAAACAAACTCTCTATTATTTCGCACAGGAGTTTTTTGGCAAAGAAACCCGCATCCGTTTCAGACCTTCCTATTTCCCGTTTACCGAAACCTCCGCCGAGATGGATGTTTCGTGTAATATCTGCGGCGGCAAAGGCTGTAATATTTGTAAATACAGTGGCTGGGTCGAGATTTTGGGCTGCGGCATGGTCGATCCTAATGTCTTGGATTCCTGCGGAATAGATAGCAATGCTTATACTGGATTTGCTTTTGGGATGGGCATCGAGCGCATCACCATGATGAAATATCAAATCAACGACCTGCGCTTGTTTTTTGAAAATGATTTACGGTTTTTGCAGCAATTTGAAGCGATGCAATAAGTTGGCAGGTGCAAAAAGCAATAATTAGATAGTAAAATCATAAAAGCGAAAGTGGTTAAAATAACGGAGTTCAGGAAATTATGAATTCTATTTTACATAAAGCAAACAGCAGAGGCCGATCTAATCACGGCTGGTTGGACTCGTACCACAGTTTTAGTTTTGCAGATTACCACAATCCTGAACGCATGAATTTTGGAGTTTTGCGAGTGCTAAATGACGATATAATTGCTGGCGGAACCGGCTTTGGACGCCATCCGCACAACAATATGGAAATCATCACTATTCCGCTATATGGCGATCTGGAGCACGAAGACAGT
>Ga0265295_1002676_pt1 | contig 27472 bp, 23 predicted proteins | sample Munlansysbiofilm_FD_192503 | JGI IMG/M metagenome (GOLD analysis project Ga0265295, IMG submission 192503) | Leachate microbial communities from a municipal landfill in Southern Ontario, Canada - Methane capture system biofilm | ecosystem: Engineered > Solid waste > Landfill > Unclassified ... | reverse complement strand
AATGATAATAACTCATAGCACTTGCAAATTTAGAGCCCTGTCGGGATTTATTTTTTGATATTCCAACTGATCGATAAACCCGTCGGAGGTTTTTATCCAAGCCTTACGCAGACCACAATTTTCAAAACCCATTTTTTCAAAAAGCTTAATACTTTTCGTGTTGTTAGTACCTATCACACAGTGTAATTGATTCAATTGCAGGGTTTTAAAAATGTATTTTTCAACCAGTTTTATGGCTTCGGCGGCAAATCCTTTGTTGCGGTATTCAGCAGCAATGAGGAGTCCCAAACTAATACGTTCGTGAAATGGATCGAAGTCGAACAGGTCAATACAACCCACTGTTTTGCCTGTTTTGGCTTCATCAATCATCAGCCTGATTTGCTTGCTGCTGTATAGGTCAGTGTTGTTGAGAATAAACTGCTCTATATGAAAAAGCGAATAAGGCATAACGGTATCGCTGACATGCCAAACAGAGGTGTCGTTTTCCCAATGATAAATTAGGGGCGCATCGGCAGGTTCAGTTGCCCTGAGGCTGATATTTTCGGATTGAATAAACATATTTTTAAGGCCACTAAGTTACTAAATTGAGGTGATATCTGTTCTTTAAATATTTTATGGATACGTCGTTTTTTTATTTTTTTCTAATTTTTAAGTTTTTCACAACGGTAAGAAAACGCCGTTTTAAGTCTTTTCTTTTTTAAAGATATTTAAAAAGCAGCAAAAATTTGTTTCTGATGCAGGTTTACCGTGCCTTCAAAAACAACTTGTACAGGGCCACGCAGCCAGATATCAGTGAATTTTTTGCCTTCGCGTTTAAAACTCACTTCCAAATCTCCGCCTTTGCTGTGGATTTTGGCTGTCGGCATGTCGTACCACAAGGCAGCAGCAATAGCGGCAGCGGTAGCACCTGTTCCGCAGGCAAGGGTCTCATTTTCAACGCCTTTTTCGTAGGTGCGAAGAAAAATTTCTCCGTTCGTATGTTCCATAAAGTTCACATTTACGCCGTCTTTCGAGATGTTTTTGTTGTATCGAATAGGCGCAGCGGTTTTTATCAAATCCAGTCCTGCCAAATTGTCGCAGCGTTTTACGTAATGTGCCGAACCGGTGTTCACAATAAGTCGTTCCTCATTGAGGTCAAAATCCGAGATATCATTCATGCTGATTTTCACGTCAAAACTGCCTTCATGCGCCTGAATTATTTCGGCCTGATGCATGCCGTCAATGGCTTCAAACTGCAGGTTTTTCTTCGCATTTAGTTCAAGAAAAGCAAACACGGCGGCTGCTCTTCCACCGTTTCCGCACATACTGTCGCCAAAACCATCAGCATTGAAATAGTCCATTTTGAAATCGGCTTTTTCTCCTTTGGAGATCAAAATTAATCCGTCGGCACCGATACCAAAATTTCTATGACAAAGCATTTCTATTAGTTTGTTAGTCAATGGTTTGGCTGGGGCGTGCATGATAATAAAATCATTGCCTGCGCCATGAAGTTTTTTAAAAGGAAAGTGGTTTGCTGGGAACATTATTTTTCTGATTAGTTAATTAATCTTAAGCAGGGCTTTGCTGGTGCGAAATTTGTTACTAAATTAGCGCAAATGTAACAAAACAGGCATAAACTTAGCAGTTAACATCAATTAACAACAACAATAAAACTTTGCGTGCCGTATCACGTTTTATTTGCACTCCTTATTAATATGCGTTTTAAACATTAAATTTTTAGTTATGAAACAGAATAAAAATCAAGTGCTGCGAAACCTGTCTTTTCTTTTTGCGGGTGCTTTGTTGGCAGTAGGAATTATAACTATTGCTAATTTTAATGGAAAACAAACTGATATATTTTCTAATAAGACTGAAAAACGGCAGTTTGTGCAGCCCGAACCAATAGGCACACGAACGGCTTCTTTTGTGACAATGCCACAAGATATTGACTTTGTGGATGCCGCCGAGCAAACCGTGAATGCGGTGGTGCATATCCGAACCGAAATGACGAACAGAGGTGCCAGCTACGACGATTTTTTTGGCTCGCTGCGCGAATATTTATACGGCAATCCATCTCAGAGACAGGCGCAACGTAGTTTGGTTGGTTTCGGCTCAGGTGTGGTGCTTTCCGCTGATGGTTACATCGTTACCAACAACCATGTGGTTGAAGGAGCTGACAAAATTGAAGTTACCTTTAACGATAAGCGTAAAAGCAAGGCAATTGTCGTGGGCACTGATCCGACCACTGATCTGGCACTGATAAAAGTGGAAGCCGAAGGGCTACATTTTTTGAAATATGGAAATTCTGACGAAGTAAAAATCGGTGAATGGGTGTTGGCCGTTGGAAATCCTTTTAACCTCACCTCAACCGTTACGGCGGGTATTGTGAGCGCAAAAGCCCGTAATATCAATATATTAGGGAACCGTTCTTCTATAGAATCATTTATTCAGACTGATGCGGTGATAAATCGAGGAAATAGTGGTGGAGCTTTGGTTAATAATTCCGGTCAATTAATCGGTATTAATGCAGCAATAGCATCACATACAGGTGTTTACGAAGGCTATTCTTTTGCTATTCCATCCAATATTGTGCGTAAAGTCGTGGATGATTTAATCCGCTATGGCGAACCCCAGCGTGCATATATTGGAATTGAGATACGCGAAATGACTTCCGAACTTGCTGATCAGATGAATCTTGAGGCTATTAAAGGTGTTTTTGTGGCTGGCGTTATGGAAAATGGTGGTGCTGAAGCTGCCGGCATTGATGCCGGAGACGTGATCACGCATGTTGATGGCGTCGAAGTAAACACACTTTCACAATTGCTTGAAGTAGTCGGGCAGCACAGGCCTGGCGACGAAGTTAAAGTTCGTATTATTCGCGGTGAAAAAGTTTCTGACTATCCGGTCACCTTAAAAAATATGGACGGAACTACAGAAGTAAAAAAACGGGAAGCTGTGTTTTTTAACGAAACTTTGGGCGTGAGTCTTGAAAGTATCAGTAGCTCGGAGCGTAATAAGCTGAATATCAATAGTGGATTGAAAATCACTAACTTGGAAGAAGGGATTTTAATGCGTGGCGGAATCAGCAAGGGTTTTGTTATCGTCAGAATCAATGGGAAATCGGTCAATGATAAGGCTTCGCTGGAAGATGCGCTCAAGAGTAAAAGAAACAATACAACCCGCGTAGAAGGCATGTATCCGAACGGAATGAAAATAAGTTTTGAGTTTTTTGATTAATTTAGAATAATTTTAAATAAATTGCGTTCAGAAGTTAACCTAAAAATTTCATAGCATTTTAGCCTATCCGGCAATTAAATATGCGCTTTTTGCTTAGTTTAAAATGAAATTCAGGATATCATCCGGGCTGCAAAGCACGAAATCCATTAACTTACCGAACTAATCGTTCGGTTCGTTGTTATATAAATAGAAAATACAAAAAAACCATGAGGCAATTAAAAATCACTAAGTCAATCACGAATCGTGAAACCGCCTCTTTGGACAAATACCTCCAGGATATAGGCAAAGAGGATATGATCACTGCTGATCAGGAAGTGGAGCTAGCTCAGAAAATAAAGGCTGGTGATCAGAAAGCGCTTGAGCGCATGGTGAATGCCAACCTCAGATTTGTGGTTTCTGTTGCAAAACAGTATCAAAATCAGGGTTTAAGCCTGCCGGATTTGATCAATGAGGGAAATCTCGGACTGATAAAAGCAGCCCGTAGATTTGATGAAACACGCGGTTTTAAATTTATTTCTTACGCAGTTTGGTGGATACGTCAATCCATATTACAGGCTTTGGCGGAGCAGTCGCGTATTATTCGGCTGCCATTAAATCAGGTAGGCTCACTCAATAAAGTCAGGAAAGCATCCTCCAGGCTGGAACAGGAATTTGAACGCAAGCCATCATCCGTTGAGATTGCGGAAAGACTTGACCTGCCGCAACATAAAGTTGATTCGGTGCTTAAGATATCTACCCGATATATTTCTACTGATGCCCCGCTCAAAGAAGATGAGGATATGATGTTCCTGGATTCTTATATTTCAGAAGATGCCGTAGATACGGATGAACCGCTCATGCAGGAATCGCTGGGACGCGAAATTCAGCGTTCGCTGGCCACCCTTACCGAAAAAGAAAGGGAAGTGCTGAATATGTATTACGGAATAGGTATGAGCCACGGTTTTACGTTGGAAGAAATTGGAGCTAAATTTGATCTGACACGCGAAAGAGTACGTCAAATCAAAGAAAAAGCCATCAGACGATTAAAACATACGGCCAGAAGTCGCTTGCTAAAAGCTTATCTGGGCCAATAGATTTCCCTGAAAAACTGCACCAACTTATTGGTGCAGTTTTTTTTTGCTTTTGGCGCAATCGTTTGCGGAATAATCTCGTATATTTGCCCTGATCTATAAAAACAGCCTGTGGTAGGCTAAAAAGCAATAAATGTGAACCAAATCTATAAACTTTATGGAAAATTTTAATGCCTCTCTCAAATCCTGGATTGACAACGAAAAAGCAGCTACCGAGTTTATTAACGTTGTTAGTAAGCTGTGGTTTGACAAATCTATTGAGCTTATATTGTTGCGCTCTGTGCTGGTAAATCGGGGCTCCGGGAAAATCTTGAACAAGCATATCAGGGCCGAAACCATCCTGAAGAAACCTGTCAGGGTGCAAGATTCGCTGCTTATTGCCAATGCCATCCTGGAAGAAAATATTGCGCCGGCACGAATTGATATCGGCCGCCTCAACTCGGAGTGGACAGATCAAAAAGCCAATTATCCCTCCGTGAATGCTTTTGTGCTCGACAAGCTTCAGGCTTTTGTTAATGCGCCACCACGTAGCGATAAGACGCAAGATGTTGTACTATACGGCTTTGGCCGTATTGGTCGTCTGCTTGCCCGTGAGCTGACCCAGTTTGCCGGCAACGGTACGCACCTCAGACTAAGGGCTATCGTTACCCGCTCAAACAGCGATGAAGACATAAAAAAACGCGTTTCCTTGTTTCGCAAAGATTCTGTGCATGGGAATTATAACGGCGTAGCCAATGAGGATTTTGTAAACAAAGCCATGGTGGTAAATGGTCAAATTATCAAGTTTATGGCTGCCAACAATCCCGAAGACCTGGACTATGAAGCCGAGGGAATTTACGACGCACTCATCATCGACAATACTGGAGTGTATAGAGACAGAGAAGCACTTAGCCGTCACCTGAAAGCCAAAGGTGCTGCAAAAGTTTTACTCACCGCACCGGGAAAAGGCGATATTCCAAATATCGTTTATGGTGTAAATCAAAATACACTCGACCTCGACAAAGAAACGATCTTTTCAGCAGCTTCCTGCACCACCAATGCCATCGTGCCCGGCCTTGAAGTGCTGGAGAATGAGCTGGGAATTGTGAAAGGTCATATCGAAACGATTCATGCCTATACCAACGACCAAAACCTGCTCGACAATTACCACAAAAAATCCAGACGTGGCCGCTCAGCACCACTAAATATGGTGATTACCGAAACAGGAGCCGGTTCAGCCGCCGCAAAAGCGATCCCATCACTCAAAGGAAAACTCACCAGTAATGCCGTCAGGGTGCCGGTTCCCAATGTTTCGCTGGCAATCCTTACGATAGAAGTCGATAAACCCACTACAGCTGAAGCTGTTAATGAATTTTTCCTGAACGCCACCCTACAAGGAAAGCTTATCGAGCAAATCCGGTATAGCAATTCAACAGAATTTGTTTCGTCTGATGGAATTGGTGATTCCTGTGCCTGTATTTTTGATAGCCCTGCCACCAAAGTTTCTGACGATGGCAAAAGCGTGATACTCTATTTATGGTATGACAACGAATTTGGCTATACCAGCCAGGTAGTGCGCCTTGCACGTCATATTGGGAAAGTGAAAAGCTACCGCTATTATTAGTAAAGCCATTGCTTCACATACCCAAATAGTTATTTTCTAGAGAAAAGCCGCGTCATTTTTTTGATGCGGCTTTTTTTGGGGATTGTCCTGAAGGATTTTGAATTTGTTTTTTAGCATCAAAATCTGATTTATTTTTTTATTGATTTTTAATAAAGTTCGGACTGCTTTCGAGTTAAAAATCATGTACATTTGCCTACTGAATCAGGAAAGTACAGAACAGATTGGAATGTCAATATTTTAAGGCATCTCGTAAGTATTAGGATGCTCTAAAGCGTATTTTTCCGACTTTTATCAAAACTGTAATTGAATTCAGTATGAAAAAAACCAAATACATCTTTGTTACCGGAGGTGTTACTTCTTCATTGGGAAAAGGAATAATATCAGCTTCTTTAGCAAAGCTTTTGCAGGGACGCGGTTTTTCGGTCACCATACAAAAGCTTGATCCTTATATCAATGTTGACCCGGGAACGCTAAATCCTTATGAGCATGGTGAATGTTATGTTACAGAAGACGGAGCCGAAACGGATCTCGATCTGGGACATTACGAGCGTTATTCCAACACACCTACTTCTCAGGCAAATAATGTGACCACCGGTCGGATTTACCAAAGCGTGATACAGAAGGAGCGAAGAGGCGAGTATTTGGGAACCACAGTTCAAGTTGTTCCGCATATTACAGACGAAATAAAACGCTGCATCCAAATTTTAGGAGAAACTGATAAATTCGACTTTGTCATCACCGAAATTGGTGGTACAGTTGGTGATATCGAGTCGTTTCCATTTATTGAGGCCATCCGCCAGATGCGCTGGGAACTCGGCAAAGATGTTGCGGTAATTCACTTGACTTTAGTGCCTTATCTGGCAGCGGCCGGCGAACTAAAAACCAAGCCTACGCAACATTCCGTAAAAACATTACTCGAACAGGGAGTGCAACCCGATATTATTGTGTGCCGTTCCGAACATAGCCTCAATGAATCGCTGCGTGCAAAAATTGCCCAGTTTTGTAATGTAGAACTGTCGTCGGTTATTGAAAGCATCGACGCCAAATCTATCTACGAAGTGCCGCTGCAAATGCTCGACGAAAAGCTGGATATAGAGGTGCTGCGCAAAACAAATACCGCAATTCCTGAAAAAATTGATATCGAGAGTTGGCGCCGTTTTTTAAACAGACTCAATAACCCTTTGCACGAAGTTACCATTGCTATTGTTGGCAAATATGTCGAGCTCAAAGATGCTTATAAGTCTATTAACGAATCGCTCATCCACGGAGGTGTAGCCAACGAAACAAAAGTAAACCTCAAGCGTGTTCATAGCGAACATATTGAAGGCCAATCATTTGATGAGGTTTTTAGCGACGTCGATGCCATTTTGGTTGCTCCCGGTTTTGGGCCGCGTGGCATTGAAGGGAAAATTAACGCCATAAAATATGCACGCGAAAATAAGATTCCGTTTTTTGGAATCTGTCTTGGTATGCAGTGCGCTGTCGTTGAATTTGGGAGAAATGTGCTTGGCCTCAAAGGTGCCCATTCGAGTGAGATGAACCCCAACACCAAATATCCTGTTATTGATTTGATGTCGAACCAAAAAGGCATCGAACACCTGGGCGGAACGATGCGTTTGGGTGCTTATAATTGCAAGCTTGATAAAAATTCAAAATCTTTTGAGCTGTATGGTGAAATTACGATTTCGGAAAGACACCGGCACCGTTATGAGTTCAACAATCAATACCGCAAGCAATACAATGAAAATGGCATGAAAACGGTCGGCATAAATCCTGAAAATAATTTAGTTGAAGTAATTGAACTGGAAGATCATCCTTGGTTTATTGGCGTACAGTTTCATCCTGAATATAAAAGCACCGTGGCCAAACCACATCCGCTTTTTACAGGCTTTATTGCAGCTGCCCTGATACATAAAACGAAAAAATAGCAGGGGTTTTGTAAAAAACTCAGCCGCTTACAAATTCACCTATCTTATACTCTTACAATTTCTGCTACTTTTGCAGATTAATAATAGCATAACGAATGAACAGAGATTCCATAATTGGTTTTATAATTATTGCAGCGATATTGGTTGGTTACTCCGTTTGGATGACCCCTTCACAGGAAGAAATGGAGGCGCGCCAGCGTAAAATTGACTCAATTTCCATGGTACGTCAGCAAAATCAGTTGCTTGACAGTGTTAGGATGGCTGCTGAAATAAAACGTATTGAAGAAAGTGCCGCTGCCGAAACCGTGAAAACGGAAAATACGACAGCAGGCGAAGCTCAACCTGATAACTTTAGCCAACTGAAAGAACGCTTTGGCGCCTTTGCCTCGGCTGCTCAGGGAAAAGATAGCACCTGGATAATCGAAAATGATGTTTTTGAGTTAAGCATAAGTGCCAGAGGTGGTGCTATCAATAAGGTAGCACTAAAGGATTATCAAACCTGGGATTCGTTGCCACTGGTTATTTTCGACCCCGATCAGAATGATTTCAACCTCTCTTTCTTTTCCGGAAACAGAAATATAAACACCAATAAACTCTATTTTCAGCCTTACCTCAATGGCTTCCCTTATGATGGCAGCCAGCGGTTGAATGCGTCAAATACGGATAGTTTGACGTTTAGTATGCGTCTGATGGCTGACAATGGTGTGGGACAAGCTGATCCTGAGCGTTATATCTCTTATGACTATGTGGTGAGGCCGGATAAATACCTACTCGATTTTAATATTAAAATTGTTGGAATGGATGATGTTATCGCTTCCAACGCGAGTTTCCTCAGCCTGAATTGGCAAACTGATTTGCTGCAGCAGGAGCGCTCGGTGGATCGTATGAGTGGTTCTACAATTTACTTCAAACACCTCAATGATGATGTAGATTATCTGTCGGAAACAAAAGATGATGAAAAAGTTATACGCACAAAAGTGAAATGGGTATCCTTCAAGCAACGGTTTTTCACTTCAACCCTTATAGCACGTGACTTTTTCGACAATGCTGAACTCAAAACATATACTAAAGAGCGACCTATACACAGCCGGTATTTAAAATCCATGAGCAGCACCATGGAAGTGCCTTATGGCATAGCCTCGACGCAAGTTATTCCGATGTCGTTCTATTTTGGGCCTAACAGCTATTATGATATGCGGGCTTATAAGCTGGACCTCGAACGCCAGATTCCGCTTGGCTGGGGTTTCTTCTTGTTGGCTTGGATCAATATCTACATTGTAATTCCGGTGTTTACCTTTTTAGGTTCCTATGGTTGGAACTATGGTATCGTAATTTTGATTTTGACTGTTTTACTCAAAATCGTACTGTTTCCAATAGCCTACAAAACCTACAATTCATCGGCAAAAATGCGGGTTTTGAAGCCTGAAATTGATGAAATATCGGCTAAGTATCCCAAAAAGGAAGATGCCATGAAAAAACAGCAGGCGGTGATGGCATTGTACAAGAAAGCCGGAGCAAATCCTATGGCAGGATGTATCCCGATGCTTTTGCAGATGCCGATTTTGATTGCCATGTTCCGGTTTTTCCCATCGAGTATTGAGCTTAGGCAACAATCTTTCCTGTGGGCTACTGACTTGTCAAGTTATGACAGCATTTTCAATCTGCCTTTTGATATTCCTTTTTATGGGGATCATGTGAGTTTGTTCACGCTTTTAATGACGGTTTCTACGATATTTTATACCCGTATGAACAACCAGATGATGGGTTCGCAAAGCACTCAGATGCCCGGTATGAAAACGATGATGTACCTGATGCCCATCATGTTCTTAGGTATATTTAATAATTATGCTGCAGGTCTTAGCTATTATTACTTCCTCGCCAATGTGATCACTTTTGCTCAGATGTATGTGTTCAGACTTACTATAAACGAGGAGAAGTTACGTGTGAAAATTGAAAAGAATAAAAAGAAGCCAGTCAAAAAATCAGCCTTTCAGAAGCGGTTAGAGGAGGCTGCCAAACAACGCGGCTACAACACCAAGAAGAAATAAGTTATGAACATGCAATTGACTTATTATCAACGAATTGGTTCTGATAATTTGCAAGAAATGATTTCTCGTTTTTACGAAGAGATTCGTGAGGACAAGGTTTTATTGCCCATGTATCCAGGTGATTTGGAAGCAGCAGAACGCCGATTGTATCTGTTTTTGGTGCAATATCTTGGTGGCCCGGCAACCTACTCAGAACGGCGTGGTCATCCCCGTTTGCGCAAGCGCCATGAGACTTTTCCGATAGACGATGATGCACGTGATCGCTGGCTAAAGTGTATGGCAACTGCCATGGAAAGCATCCCTATGGATGATGAAGCACGTAAGTTTTTATGGGCTTACTTTGTAAAAACAGCTGATTTTCTGCGAAATAAGCAATAAAACCTATTTCGATTCACCTGTAAAATAGTCTTCTTTTTCAGCAAAAAGCACATTAAATGTCGTGAGACTACCGTATATCTTAGTGATATATTGTTGTAGATTCACCTTATCCTCATCAGACAAATCAGAAGCATTGATGCGTTGTTCCATCACGCGAACACGGTCGCGCACCATCACAATTTTATGAAAGAAAGTCTCAATTGGAATTTCTTTTGGTTTCAACTGTAGATCGCCGGGCTTTAGGATCATTGTGCCACCTTTCCAGCGATTTCCCAGATGTACCACTTCCTGGATATCGCTCCATTTGCGCAGGATACGTGTGAAAACTTTTTCAACCTGCTCAAAACTAAGTAGATCCGGATCACTGGCCACATAATCTAAAACTTCGAGCTTGTCAAACGATTTAAGAATCGACTTGGTGCCGAAATCCATAAAAGTTACTTCGTAAGCATCTGCAAACACCTGAATGACAACGCCTGCGCCAAAGCTGGGATGTTTTATGCGCGATCCTATTCCGAGGGTTAAATTTTCCATGATTATCAATTTGTATTGAGGCACAAAGTTATTTGAAAATAACAAACGCTTGAACTAATCAGTGCCAAAAAGTATTATAAACTTCAACATTACTCTGTGAAACTCAGTGTCTTCGCTGTGCAACTTTGTGACACAGCTATTCCACAAAGTTACGCAGAGAAGCACAAAGTTACTCAAAGGCAAAACGAAATTGTTCGCAACCCTTATCATTATTGCTTTTCAACACACTGATTAGTTACACGCTTGGTAATAAAAGGCTTAACTTCTTTGCAAAAAGCATGTTTTATTGAAACATTAAATCAGGAGGCTAAATAGCAAAACATTTTTCAAGAACGTCTATTTTACCCGTGTTTACCCCATTAAAGCGGAGTTTTATAGCTATAAAACGGGTTTATTCCAATTTTGGGAATTTTTGTCCCAATCTTGTTATTAATGGTTTTTTAGCTGCTGATACTTAGTATATATATAGTTTAAAATCAGTACTATACAGTATGTTTTAGTGTTTGGTTTGATTTTTGTTGGAAATGGGACAACCAACAATATCTAAAAAGGGAAAAATAGAAATCTCTTTATAATTTGAGCCTGTATTCAGGCTTCAGTTTGAGTTCCGCATTGTTTTCAATTTTTAAGTATTCTTGGCTCAAAGATGGCTTTAATAGGCCAGTTTGTGAAACTTTTAAATAGAAACACTCCATGCACTCCATTTGTAAGTTTGTTTTTTTCTTCTCACTAAGCCTGCTGGTAATTGCGGGTCAACAAACTAAAGCTCAGGATCTTTCAGCTGAGGACATGGATCGTTACGAACGCTTGGAAGCCTTGCTGAAGCTAATGCCCGACGAATTTCATGCTTTACTTCCAGGGATTGATGAAGAAGCCATCAGACGTTTGCAAGACCAAAAAAGCCGTGATACGGAGATATACCATTTAATAGACACGGCCTTAGTGTTTACAACCATTCCCACCCAAAATACCAAGCGATACACTTATACCTATGATGAGGCAGGTAAACTGACCATCAAGTTATTGAAGGAAGATCAAAATAGTCAGTGGCAAAATGTTTCTTTTGAATCGTTAAACTATGACGATTTCGCTAATGTAGAGCTCAGTACTACAAAGGTTTGGGAAGGTGGTGCTTGGGTAAACGACCAACGAGTAAATAACCAATATATCCAGAATAATCTGCTTAAATTGCGCATTGTTGAAAACTGGGAAGGTGCATGGGAATTCCAAACACGGGACAGTTTTAACTGGTATCCAGGCGGCGCTATGGCCTCGCATCTTGAAGAAATTTGGGACGGTGAAGCATGGGCAAATCAAACCTATGCAATTTTCATAAGAGACGAAAGTGAGAAGCTGTTGGAACTCACAGTCCAAAATTGGGACGGCAGTAATTGGCAAAATCTTGGAAAGACGGTAACTACCTATAATAGTGCAGGACTTACTGACTCAAGTTTTGTAATGATCTGGAATGAAGATAGTTGGCAGTATTTCTATTTACATACCAATACCTATACTAATAACTTGATTGCTTCAGAAACCGGTGCTTTTTACGAAAATAATACCTGGGCATCGGATGTAAGATCATCCTACACCTATAATACTGATGGATTAATTGACGTAGCTACAAGTCAGAAATGGATTGATGCGGCATGGAAAAATATTGAGCGTAATAACTTTTATTACAATGAATGGGGAAGTTTTGAAACCATTCTTGGCGAAAGCTGGCTGACAAATAGCTGGATAAATAAAACACTGAAACCTTTTGTTTTTGACGAAGCAGGCAATGCCCTCGAAGGGATATTATACACCTGGCAAAATGATTCGTGGCAAAATACACAGGATGATGCGTTCGTCATGCCTTATCATTATGGTATTTACTCAGAGTCTTTCACTGGATACCTGGTGGAAATTGCTTATCGCTCTATTTTGGTCGGAACAACAGAAAATCCTGCTAAAATGAACCTCCGGGTTTATCCTAATCCTGTTTCGAATATTTTAAATATTGAATTCCCATTTACCAATGAATCTGGTTCTTTAGCCTTGACAATGATTGATCAGCAGGGAAAGATAGTACTTCAAAAAGCCTTAAATAATTTTTCAAAAAGCAAGGAAACAATTTTACTTGATTTGACCGACTATAAAAATGGCCTTTACACGCTTATGTTTAGAGGCGAAAATATAAATGTTTCCAAAAAGATTTTATTAATAAACAGATAAAAATTAAAAATTAATAATCACTAATCTCAACTACCATGAAAAAGTTTTTTTACGTATTAAGTTTGTTCTTTTTAGGATTCCTCCTGAATGGACAACAAGTTTTCGCACAGAATCCACCGAGTCCGGTGATTGAGCTTATTCAACCGGATGTAAGCGGAATCGAATGGGTTTTTGGTGAAACCTATATGATCTCCTGGTCAGACAATTTTATCAACGGTGTTGATATCATTCTTCAGGATTATAACGGTAACCCAGATATTACTATTGCTACAAATGTCTCAGGTTCAACCTATTTATGGACTATTAACCAGGCAGGAATTGTTTATCCGGGCAGTAAATTCAAAATTCGGGTTCAAAGCACTGTTAATGGAATCTATTATGATGTGAGTAGGAAATATTTTAAGATTCTTCCTTTTGCTAGTAATGCTTTTATAAAAGTAGAGCAGCCAAATGTAAAAAACATCGAAATTCAAATCGGAACCCAGTATTTAATCTCTTGGAATCATAACGTATCGGGCAATTTTACCATTAAGTTGTTTGATAAGGACGGGAATCCTGTAAATCACACTTCCCCTGGTGGTGATAATGTTATCGCAACTGATGTTTCGCCTAGCACATACATCTGGAACACAACCGGATGGCCACAGGCAAGCAATTTAAGAATATGGGTTGAAAGTGATGATTATGCTGGTCTAAACGACCGCAGTGATAAAGACTTTAAACTAACTACTTCTGTTGGTTCAATCACAGTCTTACAACCTAATGTAAAAAATATTGTTTGGCAGATTGGTAACGAGTACCTTATCTCCTGGAATGATGATTTAACAGAGCCAGTTGATATCTTGTTAATGAATTATACAGATTCTAACAATCCAGTACAAGTGGGTGCTGCTCTTGCTGAGGATGTAGAAGGAACTACCTGGGTTTGGAATATATTAGGGGTAGCCGCATTTGATAAGTATAGAATTAGGGTTCAAAGCTCTTTGGATCCCACTAACTTTGATGATAGCAATAAGAATTTTGAACTTGTTGCACATACCGGTTCTATCACGGTTGAGCAACCCAATGTAAAAAATATTGAGTGGGTAATAGGTAACCAATATTTGATTTCATGGGTTGATAACGTGGATGCGCCATTGGATATTTACTTGGTAAATGATGCTACTTATGATGCTAATAACTCCGGGACATGGACACTAATTGAAGATGGTGTAGTAGGTTCTACCTTTGTTTGGGATATTGTTGCAGCTACTTATTCTGTAGGCGATGATTACAGAATTCTTGTTGCTACAGCTGATAAAACCATCAAAGATTTAAGCAATAAAACTTTCGCATTGGTTGACAATTTTGGCGAAATAGATGTATTGCAACCCGATGTTGCAGGTATTGAATGGGTAATCGGTAATGAATACCTTATTTCATGGATTGACAATGTGGAAGGACCGGTTAATATAGAATTGATTGGTACGAGTCCTATTACTGTTGCTGAAGATAAAGCCTCTAATGCTCCATATGCAGATGGTTTCGATAATGGAGATAATGGCGGCTTCGGTTTTGAACCATGGACAATTGTTAAATTTTTGGCGGGAACCGCATTTATTGATGATCCAGCTTCAGGAAATATTAATGGAATGGATAATCCTTCTTTTGGATTACTTGGAGCAGCTGCTGATGAAAATATAGGTAATGCAGCTGTTGCTATACGTGCTTTTTCACAACCAATGGAGGTAGGAAGTACTTTCTCTTTTGATTGGGGTATATTTGGACCTAGTGGTAGCAAAACATTTCAACTGCAGTCTGGTGGAAGTATCCAGCAAATAGTATTGCATATTGATAAGGCAACTTCAAATGTAATTTATTTATCGAATCAAGGTATTGAATATCCTGTATTCAATAATCTTGGAGACGGAGTGATGCATTTTTCATTTGAGTATATTAATGCAAATGAAGTTCGTGTGCAGGCTAACTCAAGAGATGGAGTGGAGCCTGCATTTGACCGAACTTTTCCAGTTACAGATGTGCCTACATCAATTGTCGCAACTGCATCAGGACAATTAGATGATGGAATTAATAATATGAGGCGTGTAAACTGGTTCAATAACCTACGCATTGCAAAACCCAACGTAACTACTATCAAAAAGAATGTTGTTGGATCAACCTATGTATGGAACACCGCTGGCTTTAGCGCTGGAGATTATAAAGTCCGCGTTTATGCTGGCGATATTGAAGACTTGAGTAGAAAAGACTTCAAACTGGTGCTTTCTGGCGGTGGTTCTGCCTCAGTTAATCAGCCATCCGCTGGTGATGTTTGGTATAAAGGTTATGCATACTGGATTATTTGGGAAGATGATATCATGGAATCGCTTGATGTCTATCTAAAAAATGATGCTTTGGTTTATAGTGCTAAACTGAAAGACAATTTTGAAGGTAGTATGTTCGATTATATGGTGCCAGCCGGTTTGACTAACAGTAGTGCTTACTACATAGAAATCGTAAGTAGCACAGATCCTAATTTAAAATTCCAAAGTGGTTTATTCACGATTACAGACGCGATAATGGCTGCTGTGGTTTATCCCAACCCATCCTCAGAGTATTTCAACCTGCGCCTTGATCAGCAGATGGAAGGTATGTTTGATGTGATTGTTTATGATCGCTTCAACAACAGGATGATCCAAACGCAATTGAATGCAGCTACCAAAGAGCACCGCATCAATACCGCGCAACTGCCTAACGGGATTTACTTTATGCAAATCACGAATGGTAAGACCACCATTACCGAGAAAATTGTTGTGAAACACTAAGACAGTTTTCATAACTCAAACAAAAAGCGGCTTCCTGCAAAGGGAGCCGCTTTTTGCTTGTAAAGCTTTTTTTAGTGCTGTGATATTTCACACCAATTCCATACTTTTTTCAAATCTTTCCCCTGCTTAAAAAAAACTAAAATAAATTCGCCTACTAATTCAGGATTGTTTTACCTTTGACCAATTGGTTAAACTAATTGATTAAACTAAATGGATAACGAGAAAAACAGCTCCACCGAACAAAAAATTCTGGAAGCAGCCATGCTCGAGTTTATCGAAAAGGGTATGGCGGGCGCTCGTATGCAGGAAATTGCCAACCGCGCAGGGATCAACAAAGCACTCTTACATTATTACTATCGCAGCAAGGACAAGCTCTTTGAGGTCGTCTTTGGCCTGGTTTTTAAATCTATCGCGCCAAAATTCGCTACGATTTTTCAAAGTGAAGACGATCTCTTTGAAAAAATACGCCAATTCGTCACCGAATACATCACGCTGATACACAGCAAGCCACATATCCCCGTCTTTGTATTGCACGAACTGAGCAGCAATCCGGGTCGCCTGTCGGAATTGGTTTTGACTATTAGCATCAACTTTGATAGCCTGAAAAAGCAGATCGATGAGGAAGTAGAAGCCGGACGTATCAAGTCAATTATCCCTGAAGATTTGATAATCAACATTCTATCACTGTGCATCTTTCCCATTATCGCCAAACCGATCATCAAGCCGGTGCTTTTTGAGGATAATTCCGATCAATACAATCAGATGATTGAAAGGCGCAAAACCCAGGCGGCAGAATTTATCATCAACGCCATCAAAAGCTAAAAACCATGGTCAAAATCATTAAAATTGGGATACTTGCGTGCATACTGCCTCTGCTGTGGACGCCCGCTACTTCCCTGGCGCAATCGCCAAAAAGCCTGAGCCTGAAGATGCTTTTAGATTCTACCCAGGCAAACTATCCGCTGCACAAAAAAGAGCCATTGTTTGAGCAGCAATGGCAGCTCCAGACGCAACAAGTCGATAAGCAGAACCTACCTCAGCTGGAACTCAACGGCAAGGCCACCTATCAAAATGAAGTGATAAATATTGGCTCGGTAATGCCGGGTTTTGCCGGTCCCGAGCTGAGCAAAGATCAGTATCGCTTTAGTCTCGACATCAAACAGTCGATTTATAAAGGCAATTTCACCCGAAAGCAAAAAGAGCTGTATGGTGCACAAAAGGACGCCTCGCTAAAACAGTTAGAGATAGAACAGCATGAAGTAAAGGCCAAAGTTGTTGAGCTCTTTTTTGGCTTGCAGTTCAATGATAACCAGCAGCAAATCCTACGCACTTACCGCACACAGCTGGCATCAAAAATTACTGAGTTTGAAGCACTGCTGCGCAATGGAAGCCTGCTGCAATCTGCCCTGGACAGGCTTTTTCTGGAAAAACTAAAAATCAGTCAGCAGTTTACTGAAATAGAAAACGACCGCGTGAAGCTCGTCAAAAACCTTAGTGAAATTTCCGGAATGCCTATGGATACTGCCACCATTTTCATCCTTGATGAGTCGGCTATTCCGCTTGCCGAAAACCAGCAGCGTCCTGAATATCAACTGTTGGAACTCAATCAACAGCAAATCAATACCAGTAAAAAATTGTTGGATGTGAAATATCAACCCATGCTATTCGCCTTTGGTAGCGCGGGTTACGGTCGCCCGGGCTTTAATATGCTGTCCGATGATTTCGACGATTTCTATATGATTGGTATCGGCCTCAACTGGAAACTCTGGGATTGGCAACAAGGCAAACACGATAAACAACTCTACGACCTGAATGCCGATATCATTGATGTGCAGAAAGAAACTTTCCTGAAAGGACTGCAAATCAGTCTTAATAGTTTTGAGCAGGAAATGCTAAAGCTGCAAAGCTTAATTGCAAGCGATCAGGACATTGTGGATATGCAAAATCGCATTGCCTTCACTGCCGAAAAGCAACTTCAAAATGGCGTAATCACAAGTTCGCAGTATGTGGAAGAGTTGGAAAAAGTGCAACAATATCAGCTTCAGTTGGTCACCCACAAGCTCCAGCTTAACTTAGCCAAGATCAATTATTTATGGGCTTTAGGCCTTTTGTAAGAAGTTTAAAATCAAAATGATATGAAACGAATATTAGTTATTATACTCAGCGCCGCGTTATTGCAAGGCTGCAACAATTCACAAGACGTTTCCGACGCTTACGGCAATTTTGAGGCCGACAAAACCTTGATTTCGGCAGAAGTTACCGGCAGAATCATGCAGCTCAATATCGAGGAGGGAGACCTGCTTAGCGCGGGACAAATTGTTGGACAAATCGATAGCCTGGATCTACACCTGAAAAAACAACAGATGGAGGCACAGATTCTGGCCTTGAAGGCTAACTTTGATCAAATCAATGCACAGCTCGAAGTGCAGCAACAACAGCTGGAAAACATTGAAATAGCTAAAGAGCGCACCGAAAACCTGAAAAAGGAAGGCGCCGCCACACAAAAACAAGTGGACGATGTGCAGGGGCAATACGAGCTGGCCAAAAAACAGCTCATTGCCATCAATTCACAACGCAATGCGCTGACCCAACAAATCAACGCCTTGCGGGAGCAGAAAAAGCAAATCGAACTCAATCTTCAGAAAAGCACCCTCAGCAATCCTGTGAATGGCAGCGTGCTCAACAAATACGCCATGACGGGCGAAATGGCCATGGCAGGAAGAGCGCTCTATGCCATTGCCGACCTTTCGAGCCTGAAGCTCAAAGCCTATATCTCGGGTCAGCAACTGAGTCAAATCAAACTGGGACAGCAAGTTAAAGTGCTTATCGACGCGCCAGATGGCAAAATGGAAAGCCTGAGCGGAAGCATTGTATGGGTTTCGGAAACAGCGGAATTCACGCCCAAAACCATCCAAACCCGCGAAGACCGAGTAAACCTGGTATATGCTTTTAAGGTAAAAGTACCAAATGACGGACGGCTAAAGATTGGTATGCCCGGTGAAGTGGTGTTTAAGGCCGGCGAACAAAATTAACAGCCATGAGTGAAAGCGTAATCATCCAAAATCTATCCAAGACTTATCCTGGCGTCAAAGCCCTGGACGGCATAAGCTGTAAGATAAATCAGGGTGAAATATTTGGGTTTATTGGTCCCGATGGTGCCGGCAAAACCACCCTGTTTCGCATCCTTACCTCTTTGCTCATTCCAGATGAGGGAATGGCCACAGTGGATGGCGATGATGTGGTAAAAGATTACAAATCCATCAGGTCAAAGGTGGGCTATATGCCGGGCAAATTCTCGCTGTATCAGGATTTGTCGGTGGAGGAAAACCTCAAGTTCTTTGCCGGTGTTTTCAAAACTACCATTGCCGAAAACTATCACCTTATCGAGGGCATTTACAAGCAGATAGAACCTTTTAAACACCGACTTGCTGGTAAGCTTTCGGGCGGCATGAAACAAAAGCTGGCTTTGAGCTGCGCCCTGATTCACAAGCCTACCGTGCTTTTCCTCGATGAACCTACCACCGGTGTGGATGCCGTTTCGCGCAAGGAATTTTGGGAGATGCTGCATCAGCTCAAAAGTACAGGCCTCACCATCATCGTTTCTACGCCTTATATGGATGAGGCTGCACTTTGCGACAGGGTGGCGCTTCTGCAAAAAGGAAAAATTCTCAGTATTGCCAGTCCGGAAGAGATTGTAGCCGAGTTTCCACACAAACTCTATAGCATCAAGGCCCAAAAACTCTACCCACTCAACGAACTGCTTAAGCAGGAGGGTCAGGTACACTCTACTTATTTGTTTGGCGATAACATTCATCTGGTGCTTCAAGAAAATGTTTCCATAGAAATATTTATGGAAAAGATAAAGGCTGAGAATTTCAACGATTTAGAATGGGAAAGCATTTTGCCAGGCATCGAAGATTGTTTTATGGAACTAATGCACAAGGCATGAAAACAGTGGTAACAGTAAAGAATCTGGTAAAGAAATTCGGTGACTTTGTCGCCAACGACAACTTGAATTTCGAGGTGTATCAGGGCGAGATATTTGGTTTTCTGGGTGCCAACGGTGCCGGAAAAACTACCGCCATAAAAATACTCTGCGGGCTTTCTAAACCTACCTCAGGAGAAATCACTGTGGCCGGCTTTGATGTGTATAAGCAGCGGGAAGAAATCAAGAAAAATATTGGTTATATGAGCCAGAAATTCAGTCTTTACGACGATTTAACCATCCGTGAAAATATCCGCTTTTATGGCGGAATTTACGGCTTGAGCAATGAGGATATCAAGTCGAAAACGGGCCAGTATATGGAAACGCTTGACTTGCATGAATATGCCAAAAGTCGGGTTTCGGATTTGCCTTTGGGTATCAAGCAAAAGCTGGCCTTTTCGGTTGCGGTGATGCATGAGCCACAAATTGTTTTTCTGGACGAGCCCACCAGTGGCGTGGATCCCATCACCCGCAGGCAGTTTTGGGATATGATTAATGCGGAAGCTGAAAAAGGCACCACCCTATTTGTTACCACGCACTATATGGACGAAGCGGAATATTGCCACCGCATCAGCATTATGGTGGATGGTCGCATTGACGCACTGGACAGCCCGCACAATTTAAAACAGCAGTTTGAGGTCGATAGCATCGAAGAAGTATTTATTCAGCTGGCCCGAAAAGCCACCCGTGATGAGTAATATCAATTAAAGAAGCGATTTGGATGAAAGAGTTTATCATAAAAGAGTTTAAGCAAATATTCAGGGATTATCGCACGATGACCATCCTTTTTGGTATTCCCATTGCGCAGGTGCTGCTGTTTGGTTTTGCACTTACCCTGGATTTGAAAAACGTTCATTTTGCGGTACTTGACAAGGCCAAAGACGAGCATAGCCGGAAAATTATCGATAAAATTGATGCTTCGGACTATTTTATTTTAGACCGCTATTTGAGTTCTTCAGATGAAATAGAAGCGGTTTTTAAGGAAGGCATTGTGAAAGAAGTAATTGTTTTTGAACCCGATTTTAGTCAGAAACTCACCAAAGAAAACAACGCACAGCTTCAAATAATCGCCGATGCCAGTGATCCCAATGTGGCCAATATGCTGGTCAACTATTCGCAGGCCATCATCACCAACTACCAGCAGAACCTGTTTGCTGACAATCCTATGGCGCAAATGGCTGCTCCCGAGCCGATGTTCAAATACAATCCGGCACTCAAAAGCGTGTATATGTTTGTGCCGGGCATTATCACCGTTATTTTGCTGCTGGTTTCCACCATGATGACTTCCATCAGCATTGCCCGCGAAAAAGAATTGGGAACCATGGAAATATTGCTAGTTTCGCCCATCAAACCCATCCAAATCATCGTTGGGAAAGTGATTCCGTATATGCTTTTATCATTTATCAATTTTATCATTATACTGATTTTATCATTTTTGGTATTTGATATGCCGAGCAGCGGTAATATGCCATTATTGCTCGCCGAAACATTTTTATATATCTTTATGTCACTGGCCCTGGGGATTTTTATTTCCACCGTGAGCAGCTCTCAGCAAACCGCCATGATGCTGTCGATGTTTGCCCTTTTGTTGCCTACAATTTTGTTGTCAGGTTTTATTTTCCCAATAAAAAACATGCCCGATATTCTTATGTGGATTAGTCATATCATGCCTTCCAAATGGTTTATCATCATCATCAAAAGTATCATGCTTAAAGGAGCAGGGCTGATGGATGTGTGGTTTGAGACTTTAATAATACTGGCGCAAACCCTGTTCTTTATTGGCTTGAGTATCAAAAAATTCAAAATCCGCTTAACATGAGAACCATCAAATTCATCATCGAAAAGGAGTTTAAGCAGATTTTTAGAAACAAAATGATGCTACCCATTATTTTTGTGATGCCCATTATACAGTTATTGATTTTGTCCTATGCCGCCACTTTTGAAATAAAAAATGTGAGTTTGGGTGTTATTGATATGGATCAAAGCAATAGTTCGCGCGAGCTTGTTCATAAGTTTAGTGCATCGCCGTTTTTTAATATCGAGGCGCAGGACTTCGACATGAAGAAGCTTGAGTTGCAGATGAAACGCGGTGATCTAGAGCAGATTATCTATATCAACACGGGTTTTGAAGAACAGCTCAGGGCTGGCGAAGGGCCGCAGCTGCAGATTATCACCGATGCTATCAACGGCAGCGCTGCCAATTTGATGAGCTATTATGCCTCGGCTATCATAATGGATTTTAATAAAAACATACTGCTACAAACACAGCCCATGCTGGCTACGGGACTTGGCATCAGCACGCCTTATCAGTTTTGGTACAATGCAGAATTGGATTATAAAAAGTATATGGTGCCCGGTATTTTAGTGTTGTTGGTTACCATGATCGGTGCTTTCCTCTCGGGGATGAATATTGTACGCGAAAAAGAACTTGGAACCATTGAGCAGCTGAATGTTACGCCTATCAAAAAGCATCAATTTATCATCGGCAAACTCATGCCATTTTGGATTATTGCCATGTTCGATCTTGTTCTGGGAATGCTGTTGGCGTACTTTGTTTTTGATATACAAATTGTGGGCAGCGTGGGGCTGGTTTTTGCTGTTGCCTCCATTTATTTATTAGCGGTTTTGGGTCTGGGATTATTCATCAGCACCATCACCAACACCCAGCAGCAGGCCATGTTTATCGCCTGGTTCTTTATGGTGATATTCATCATGCTCAGCGGACTTTTCACCCCAATTGAAAGCATGCCCGATTGGGCGCAGCTGATCAATGTGTTCAATCCTATCACCTATTTTATTGGTTTTATGCGGCAGCTCATGCTCAAAGGCTCAGGCTTAATGGATGTGTGGCGCGATGTGCTGGGTATTGGAATTTATGCCGTTTCGATTCTACTACTTGCCACAACGCGCTATAGGAAAACGAGTTAGGGGAGGGGATTTGCTTCTTTTAGGTAGAGAATAACGCTCTTGCGGTTCAACATGATTTACTCTAAATCCAGAATTATTTTCAAATTATCCTTTACAATATCGCTTAATTCTTTGCCAATACTTCCAGTACGTTTTATAAGTCTTTTATTGTCAATTGCTCTAAGCTGGTCAATCATAATATCGCAGTCCTGATTAAGGTTTGCTGTTCCTTTTCTAAGGTGGACTCTCAATAGCTCAACCTCGCGTTTTACATTTGTCGTAATCGGGCATATGATTGTTGAGGGATGCGAAATCTTGTTGAGTAAATTGTTCTGAACCACTAACACAGGCCTGGTTTTTCCTGGTTCAGTGCCAATTTTAGGATTTAGATCAGCTATCCAAACCTCGAATTGTTTAGTCGGCATAATCAATCTTCTCGAATTCTTTTAATACAGACATGGATTCATCTTTAACTAAATCTGATTCTTTTTTCAGCCGTTTCTCCAGTAGGCGTCTTGTCTGCATTTTATTGTAATAGGCTATAGCCTCATTAATATACCTATTACGCGGTTTATTAAGTTTTGAGAGAATCTTTTCAGTCTCTCCGAAAATCGAATCGTCCATCTTTAATGATATATTTTTCATCACTTCATCTTTTTATATCACAAAGGTATATCATTTTAGTATATCTTAAAGGTATTTTGGTGTTTTTTTTCAAAATGAAAAATGGAATGTCCATTTTGGTCGAAACCCGGTATCTGGTATTTTCTTGTAGTGACTATTTAATAATCAATCTTTTTATCCCTGAACTATTGTCTTCATTTGAAACCTTAATCAAGTAAATGCCCGGCTGAATTTGCTTAACATTATACTCAAAAGAGTTTGTATTTGCGAACTCTTTTCGGTCAATTATTTGCCCTTGTAAATTAAATAATTCAAGTTTAATATTGGAATAATTTGACTGTAGTTTCACGCTTAATAATGAGTTTACCGGGTTTGGAGAAACAGAGAACGGGAGGATGTTTCCGTGTTCTTGAATCGAGGATCCCAAATCAATGGCGTACAGTGTGATATCATCTATCATCCAGCCGTCTTTGTTTTCCTGAATGCTGTCCGAAATAAAATTAAATCTTAAAATAATGGTGTCGCCAATTGATTCTCTGGATTGAACCCTAACCTCATGCCAGGCAAACCATGTTGACTGCCAGTCTTGCGAGTTGCCTGAAAATCCATGCTCTCCATTAAATAATGTATCAGCATATTGATAGAGATTTTCGTTTTCTACTCCCACACTTGGTTCATAAACGGTGTCGTTAATGATATTCATCCAAGTCTTCCTGTTGTCGTAGGAAATCGTTATAAAGCCGCCGTCTTTTAAGGAGTCGGTGTCATATTTATGCTTAATGCCAACGAATATATCCCACGGATAAAAGTCGGTATAATTAAAATTCCCTATCAACAAATCAAAATAGGAATGATTGTTTGTTGAATAAGGATTGATCGTGTCGGTAACAATTGCGTTTTTCGCGGAATATGCGCTATCAAAAAAAGTCTTGGTCGGAGCTCCAATTTGCCATAAATTTTGAGCAGAAGTATCAAGTTCGAGATATGGATAGTTGTATTCAAAAGATATTGTTTCCATAAACAAGGTATCACCCCAATCTCTTGTTTGGCCAACTAATATTGTTGAAATGAAGCTTAGTAGAAATAACATTAATGTTTTCATGGTAAATCAATTTTATTGTTCATGTTCAGTGGCATAGCTACATTTTTTATCAGACCTTAAAGGTAGAGCTATTTATGAGGTTTTTTTATCACAGGTCATTTATTTTTCGAATTACACCAAGATACTTAGCGTATCCAAACCCAAACCCAATATTTTATACAACAAAATCCCGACAAAGATACTGCTTATCGTATCTCTACCGGGATTTATCACAGCTAATAATAGTATTATTGTACCACAAATTTCTCTACAACAACACCTTTTGAAGTTGCGAGCTTGATAAAATACACGCCGGATTTTAAAGTAGTTACGTCCAGCTTTGTTTCCTTTTTATTTAAGCCGGATTGTTTCATTACCAGCTTGCCGACATTGTCCATAACGCTTAGTTCGTTAATAGTGGCGTTGTTTCCGCTAATAGTAAGCTCATCTGAAGTGGGATTTGGATACATCCGAAGATCAACGGCATCATAAGCGTAATGGCTATTTCCGGTATAAGTTAAGGTGTCATACTTATAATTATAGTCACAAACATAGACCAAGTTACCGGCATCATTTTCGGTGTACCAATGTTCCACCGTTACCATATTATTTCTTTCTACAAGGTCTTTAATGTCAAACTCAGGATACACGGGCATAAAAACCTGATCAGAAGTAAATTCTAAATTGTACTCATATTCTCTTTTGTCAGTAATAATATTGCCGCTTTTATGCTCCCATTTTGTGCAATTCTTATTTTCATCATAAGTATATATTTCAGTTCCGGCTAAACTCCAATATCCGCTCCAAAAAGATTGAAAAGTGTTGTTCAGTGTACCATCCGGATTATATTGGTAATCAATTTTCCATGAGTCTTCCATAACACCCGAATTAAATGAGTCCTGTCCAATTTCCAGAACTAATTGTCCTTCACCATTATACGTTAAGGTGCAAAGCTGCATTAAATCTGTTCCGCTCATATAAAGCTCCCAGTTTGTTTGCTGATTATCCGCATTGTAAAAATAGTGATATACGCCACCTAAAGTAAAAGTATCTGAGCCATAACTATTGTAATTTGAGCGTGTCAAACGATTGCCGTTTTCATCATAAGTATAATCAATATAAGAAACGTGTTTCCAAACGTTATCCATAAGTTGGTATATGTCGAGCTTCACGATATTGTTAGCCGCATCATAGCTTAAAGAATCGATTAATTCTATCCCATATTCTGTTAGTGTATAAACAGCCTGTAGTAGTACATCGTCATTGTATGAAAACTGTTCGAACTCTACATCGTCAGAAGAACGAATCTCTGTAAGTTTAAAATTCAGATCGCGATTAAAACCCTGAGAAAACCCTGCAACAGCAAGGGTAATGGAGAGAAAAACAAGTAAAATTCTTTTCATAATAATTTGGTTTAAAATAAAGATTATTGAATAATTTATACGCTGTATAAGATAGGTTATTTTCTCGTTGTCCTGAAATGGGTTTAAGGGTTTATGGGTCTATGGGTTCAAGGGTTTAAGAGTTGACGGGTTTTCAAATCCTCAAATCCTCAAATCCTCAAATTTTCAAGCTTTCGAGTCCTAAATTACAGTTTTCTATTCGGATTTGATTGTGGGCTCAGCTTAAATACCAATCCACCCGTAAAACTAAACTGAAGTATTGGAGAGTAGGCACTAACGCCTGTATTTACGCCACTACCGCTGCTCCACCATAAGTTTGCACCAACATCAATTACCGGAAAGTTAAGGTTGGCTTGTACGCGCAAACCCAATTTGGGATTAAAAAAGTAACTCATACCGGCACTAATGCCAACGGCAAACTTCGTCACATTATTAAAGTCGTTAGCTTTGGAGGCATAAGTTACGCCACCGATTTTTGCACCACCAAACACTTCGAAACTTTCCGAAATAGGAACAATCCTGTTCGAACCGATGAAATAGTAATTTGTGCTGGCCATCGAATTGATATCAACATAACCAGGCGAATACACAGTAATCCTCGAATCCTGCCGGGTATAAGACAGTTCAATCTCGTAAACAGGGCTTATTTGATAAGCTAAACTACCACCAAAGGTATGTCCGTCGTATATTTTCCCGCTGCCGCCATAAATTGGGAACTTATCGCCAAAAGTGTAGCCGCTATGCGCAAATATTTTAATATTTTGGCTGTAAGCGCCCAGTGAGACAATTACTAAAGCGATTAATAATAGGTGTTTTTTCATAGGATGATAAATGTACTATAAGATTTAGTTCGTGCGATTCTTATTTCTATTCCCAGCCGCCGCCAAGTGCTTTAAAAAGCTTCACGTACGCATTTAAAAGCCCTTGTTTAGATTGCGAAAGCATCAGTTCGGTCGAGTACAATATGCGATCGCTGTCGAGCAGTTCCAGGTAGCTTGTTACGCCACCATTATACCTGTCTCGCGAAAGCATCGCAGCATTTCGGGCTGCATCAAGTTGCGTTTTACGAATTGCTATCTGTTGTTCAAAGCTTTTTATCTCCGTCAAAGCATCCTTCACTTCCAAAAATGCCGCAAGCACAACTTGTTGGTAGTTGGCCTGCAATTCTTCTATGCGTTTCAGCTCTATTTCAGCGTTCTTCTTGTTTTTGCCAAAATGAAATAATGGCCCAAACAAACCTGCGCCAACAGACCAGGCTGGGTTTCCATTAAATAAGTTGTTGAGGTCGCTGCTGGCTACACCTCCAGCCATCGTCAGGCTTAGCGCCGGAAAACGCAGGCTTTGTGCAATGCCGGCCATGGCGTATTGGCCGATAAGTTGCTGCTCGGCAAGCATAATGTCCGGTCTTCTTTTTAAAAGTTCGGAAGGTATCACATCCGGTATAGAAGGCGGAAGTTTTTGGCTTGTAAGATTTCCTACAAATAAACTGTCAGACACTAAAGATTCGCCCATAAGCAGATGCAGCGCATGTATGATGTTTTGCGAAAGCTGCTCGAAAAGTGGTACAGCCACAGCAGCTTCTGCCTGCTGTATAACCGCCTGGTTGAGGTCAATTTCTGGGACGATACCTTTTTCCAATCGCTGTGTTATAATACTCACCGATGCATCACGCGATTT
>Ga0265295_1002674_pt1 | contig 27482 bp, 26 predicted proteins | sample Munlansysbiofilm_FD_192503 | JGI IMG/M metagenome (GOLD analysis project Ga0265295, IMG submission 192503) | Leachate microbial communities from a municipal landfill in Southern Ontario, Canada - Methane capture system biofilm | ecosystem: Engineered > Solid waste > Landfill > Unclassified ... | reverse complement strand
TCAGGTTTTGCGAATAATCACTTAAATCAACAGTACTACCTTGATTTAGGATGCTCAAAATATTATTACTTAAATCAAGATTTAACAAACTCCATGTTGCGTTTCCGTTAGCATCGGATGTTAAAACGCCATGATTGATTGCATTATAACGCAATCTGATTTGTCCGTTTACGTCTAAATAAGTTGTAGGACTTGATGTATTTATTCCAAAATTGCCTGTATTAGTTAATCTCATACGTTCAAAATTGTTTGAAATAAACACAACGTTCTTATCAATAATAGAACCTAATTTGTTTTTTCCCTTCCTCAACATCACTATTTCCGTGAATGTCCCAAGATTGCCCAAAACCCATAAGCGAACATAAAATTAAAAACATTAAAGTACTTAGTTTTAAAACATAGTGTTTACAGAGAGAGAGAGTTTCCTCAAAATTCTTTTAAAAAATGGCTTTTTCATAACAATAACGGTTGGTTTGTTGTACAAAGGTATAACTAATATTTGAAAATACAAAATAAAAATGGATATTTGTGTGGAAAAGTTCTATGAATGATGAAAATGAGGATGGGGAAATGTAGGTTTGGGTTGGGGAATGGGTTTGTATAGTTTTTGTTTGTTTATTTCTTTACTGACGTTTACATCGCCTCCAACTTACTGGCAGAACTGAAATTTGATTTTTTGTCGGCAATGTAAAGTCAAGATTTTACTACAAGTTTTTTTAACTTTCCATCATCCGTCTTTTTTGCGGTTGGGAAAACGTTAAAAAACAATATTTGTAATTTAGTTTTTATTAGTTTGAATTTTGCCAAAAGTGTAGCGTATGCCAAGCCTAAAATTCCACGAGTTATAGTTTATTTTACCGAAAGGAATATTTGATTTAGCAATTGGCTGAGGTAAAACCGGTATTTCATAATCTTCTATAATGTCTGAATAATCATAAGTTAGGTAGTCGTCAACAAGTAGAGTTCCTTTTTGAAATTTGAGACTTGCTACTGTGTAACCAAAACTTCCAAATACAGAAACATTTTGAAACAACACATACGACAAACCCATAGAAGCCCTAAAGCCTGGCGAAAAGCCACTGTAAGATTTTGAAACATAATCTGTATTATCGTACTCTCGTGGCGAATGAGTTGCATTATAATAACCAATGCTACGAGACTCTACTTCATATTGAAAATGTGAATAATTTAATAAAAAGGCAACATCAGTAAAAAACATAAAATCATTATATTTTAAAAAGAAGGATTGCATAATCAAAGCTGAAAACACTTTATAATTACAATCGATATACCAACCATAAGCATTGAATAAATTATTATCACTACCATATCTTTGAACAAAATAAGTAATCTTGAAATCAGGATTTATAACACTGGCTCCGTAGCTTTCAGCAGATATACTCGTTCTAAAATGATTTGCATAAGAATATGAAATATTAACCCCATAAACATAATCCTTAGAAAAATTATGTTTTGTACTGGCGGTATCCATATACGATTCTCTTATAAGATATTTAATCCCAATAATTGAATCAGGATAAGCATTAGAATATATTGTATCATAAGGCGTATCAGTATAATAAGTTTTATAGTCAGCATAAGCAAAATTATCCGGCATTAAATATTTATTGTTCGAGTGATTATATCCTGAATAAATATCTATTGAGAATTGGGCATTTGTTGTATAAGAACTTATTGCAAGAATTATTATTACTAAATTACGAATAATTTTCATATTTTTATCGTTTAATAAATTTACATGTTATGATTGTCTGACCACTTACATAACGGCAATAATACAAGCCGGGAGTGTCAAGTTTCACAAGCTTGTTTATGATAACTTGTATTAATATTTAGTAAAGATAAAACTTTATTTTTAAACTGCAAAGGATTTTTCTTTAGATAATTTCGGATTAATTTTAAACCATTTTTCAATAGCGTCAAAAGGCGTTTTCACATTAAGTTCTTTTCTCAAACTTCCGTGCCTTCTATAAAGAATGTAATACGTCAAAAACTTTAATAATTCTTTTTGCATTTCATCCTTGTTGTTGTATTGGGTAATTTTAATTGTGTTGTTTTTTATAGTTCCATTTGCTTTTTCAACCATTCCATTTGTTTTTGGAGTTGCAGGTTTTGTAAGCCTATGTTCAATATTGTTCACATCACAATACTACATCTAATTTAGAAAGCTTTTGGCAATAGTGTCCCTTTTTAGATTTTATCAATTTGTTGGTAAACTCAAGACCATTATCAGTAAGAACATGCGTAATTCTAAACGGAAAAAATGCTAAACATTTGTGCATAAAATCTTCTGCATTTTCAGATGTCTTAGCGTCATATACTTCATAATACATAATTCTTGTAGCCCTGTCTATTGCAACAAAAAGATAGTATTTTACGCCATCAAATTTGGGCATATAAGTTACATCAATATGCAAATATCCAGGTTCATATTCCTTAAACTTTTTTGCTTTGTCTTTCTCTTTTTCGGGTACTTTATTTATTCCTTCATTAACAAAAGTTCTGTAAACAACACTTCTTGTAATACTGGGATTTGTTAACAGAACCATTTCCAGTATTTCATCTAAAGGCAGCCATGTAGAACGCCTTATTGATAGAATTAGCGTTTTCTCAATGTCATTCAATGCGTAATGGATTGTATGTGGTCTTGAACTTTTGTCTTCAAAATTTTCTCTATTTTTCCATTTGCTAACCGTTGGTTCAGATATGTTATACTTATTTGCAAGTTCAAAGTTTGTTAAACTACTCTTGCTAATTTCTAAACGAACGTGTACATTTGTACTTGCGTTTGAATGATATTCTTGCTTCATATTTTTGTTTTTAAGTGATTACAAAATTAAGCAAGTTATCATTTTAAAACCAAAACCCCTTGCTTTTGCTCATTCCGCTAAGTTCCATGAGCAAAAGCAGGGGGATAAATTCATAAACAACGTGGTGAAACTTTACATCTAATCTTTCATAAAACTTTCAAACAAATCTTGTTTTTTTGCATTAGTCAAGAGTTTGTTCCACTCACTTTGAGTAGTAATTGGGGCAACTATGGTAAATTCATCTACAAGTTTCCAATTTGAAGGAAGCATTGAGTTTAGGATTTCATTTGTTATCATTATTGGTTGTTCTTCTGTTGTTTGAAGAAGGATAAAATCATATTTGTCAATAATGTAATCAACTTCATTTGTTAGTAGTTTCATTATTTTTTTGTCATCATCTGAATTACCCACTCGCATTATATTTCCATGCCCAAAATCTGGTGTTTGATAATTAACATTCAAAATAATGTCAAACATTTTGTCTTTAAGCTTTTTGCCTTTATAGTTTTTAAGTTGCTCATACATTCGTTTGTCAAAATAAACTTTTCTAATAGGTCCGTATATCGCAATTTCATTCTTTTCTGACAATGATTGAATTAGTTCACAATCCCGAATTTCCATTTCGCTTATTCTGTCAGTGTCAAAAATTGGAAATTTAGTTAATGGTTCTTCTTCCTCGTCAATAATAATGCCATCAGTCAGCGATAAAATTTCAGTTACAATTTTATTTGTTAAATCGTAATCGCTTTTGTTTGATAGAATTGTATTCCTTACCTCAATGTAGCCGTTTTCAAAAGTGATATCGAAACCTCTTGTAGATTTATCTTCAATCCAAAAATACAAAACGTCTTCGCCTCTGTTTTCGTAAGTTGCACCTTCAATTGTTGAAATAGATTTATCAAGTCTTGAAATGTCAAGTGGTCTTTTGTAAACTATGTTATGGATAATGCTCATTTATTTGTGGTTTTGTCGGTTTGTGCGGTCGTCCTACCATAGCCAATATCTGATGGGTATAAGTCGGCGACATAATAAATCGCAAAATAAAGATAATACACAATTTGTCGCCGACTATATTCTTCCTACATAACCAAGTAATTTCGACCAAGGGTAGAAATCTGTTTAAACATGACTAAAAGTTTTATTTAAATTAATTTTTGCACAAACACAATTTAATAATTATTTGCACGCACTTCAAAATAAGCCTCAGAATGCTTACATGCTGGACAAGTTTTTAAAGCTTTTTTTCCGGTATGTACATATCCACAATTACGACAATACCATTCTGTTGGTTCTTCTTTTTCAAAAACTATATTTTTTTCTATATTCTCGAGAAGTTTTAGATAGCGTCTTTCGTGTTCAACTTCAACTTTTGCAATCATTTTAAAAGATGTTGCAATATCTTTAAATCCTTCTTTTTCGGCTATTTTTGCAAATTCAGGATACAGCTCTTCCCACTCTTCGCGTTCGCCCATTGCCGCAGCTTTTAAGTTTTCAACAGTAGTCGCTTCTACGCCTGCAGGATACATTGCAGTAATTTCGACAGCTTCGCCAGTATCTAAATATCTAAAAAACACTTTTGCGTGTTCTAATTCCTGCTCAGCAGTTTCTAAAAATAGAGCTGCTATTTGCTCATATCCTTCTTTTTTAGCAATTTTAGCAAACATTGTGTAACGATTTCTTGCCTGCGATTCTCCAGCAAAAGATTTTAACAAATTTTTTTCCGTTTCTGTTCCTTTAATTCTACTCATAATTTAATATATTTTAAGTTATTAATTAATTTAATATCCTCGTTTAAAAGCAGTTATTTCATCAGGCTTTAAATAAAAAGCATTTACATTATCTAAGGCTGGTTTAGAATATTTAAAATCTGCCCTACCCGCATATTTTTTCATAACTAAGTTTAGCACTTTTTCTTTTTCAGCATTATCAGTTATAAAAACGACTTTGCCATTAAATAATACAGATTGAAATTTCATTGAATAAGAGCAAGCAACATCTTTATGTCTGATGTTTAACAACTCATCCGAAAAAAACGACACGCATACTTGGGGATTAATATTTAATATATCAATTTTGCGACCAAAGGGAGCACCATGAAAATATAAAACTCCATTATCGTAAGCAAAATTCATGGGTACGCAATAAGGTTTTCCATCGTCAACCATAGCAAGAGTGCATGTGTTAGCCGAATTTATTATTGCCGCTATTTCATTATGATCTGTAATTTCAACTTTCTTCATTTTAAAAATAATTATAAATCTGCATAAAATTAAACTTTTTATTTATATTTTTGTTATTACAGATGAAATAATTTATAAACATTAAAATAAAAAGATTATGTTAAAACCAAAAGTTGAAAAAATTTTAAACGAGCAAATTCAGAAAGAAGGCTATTCGTCTTTTTTGTATTTATCAATGGCAAGTTGGTCCGAAAGTAAAGGCATGGCAGGTGTAGCTCAATGGCTGTATGCACAAGCAGAAGAAGAAAAAATGCACATGCTAAAGATTATTGATTTTATTAACGAAAGAGGCGGAAAAGCAATTATTCCAGCAATTGACAAAACTCCAGAAGACTGGAAAGATATTTTTGTATTATTTGATGAAGTACTTGCTCACGAAAAATACATTAGTGAAAGTATCAACGATGTAGTAGCTCTCACGGTTAAGGAAAATGATTTTGCTACTCAAAATTGGGTACAATGGTTTGTTACAGAACAAATCGAAGAAGAAAGTTCTGTTCAAGCAATAATAGACAAACTAAATCTTGTCGGGAAAAACAATTTGTACGTTTTCGACAGAGACATAATGAATCTAAGAACAGACGTATAAAAATAAAAGAAAATAAAAAAGCCCTGTAATCTTCAGTTATGTAATATCTACCAAGAAGAGTGTAAATAGGGCTTTTTGATTTATATCTAAATTAGAATGATAATAATGTTAGCTTTGTATTTATTTATAATATCTTTAAGCATTGAAATTTAACAAAACTTTTATTAAAAAAACGACATGAAATTCTCACCGGAAAAATACAAAATCAAAGATGAAAGGATGAAGCCTTTTATCGACATTGAAGAAATTGAAAATTTCCTTGAAGAGACTCAAAATCCTTCAGCGGAAGAAGTACAAAAGGTTATTGCAAAATCGCTTGATAAAAACAGACTGAATCTTAGAGAAACTGCCATTCTTATCAATGCTAACACACCAGAGCTGATACAACAAATAAAGGACGGAGCCAAACAATTAAAAGAAAAAGTTTATGGCAACAGAATCGTATTATTTGCTCCGCTTTATATTGGTAATAAATGTAAAAACAATTGTCTTTACTGTGGTTTTAGAGCGACAAACAAAGATGCTCAACGCAAAACATTAACAGATAATGAGATAGTAAAAGAAATTGAAGCTCTTGAAGATAATGGGCAAAAAAGACTAATACTTGTTTATGGTGAGCATGACTCGTATAATCCTGAGTATATTGCTCATACTGTTAAATTAGCATATAGTGTTAAGAAAGGAAGAGGTGAAATACGAAGAGTTAATATAAATGCTGCTCCATTAGATATCGAAGGCTTTAGAACTGTTCAGCGTTCAGGAATTGGAACATATCAGGTTTTTCAAGAGACCTATCATGAACCCTCTTACCTTAAATATCATCTTTCTGGACCCAAAAGAGATTATAATTTTAGACTTACTTCATTAGACAGGGCTCAAGAAGCTGGTTTAGATGATGTTGGAATCGGTGCATTATTTGGTCTTTACGAGTGGCAATTTGAAGTAATGTCGCTTGTGCGACACACTAATCACTTTGAGGCTTGCTACAATGTTGGCCCCCATACAATATCATTCCCTCGTATTACAGATGCCTCCGGCTCACAAGTTGACAAAAAACATCTCGTTAATGATGAAGAGTTAGTTCGGATAATTGCCATCCTAAGACTTGCTGTGCCATATACAGGATTAATCTTAACTGCTCGTGAAACAGCACAAGTACGAGACGAAGTTATTAGTTTTGGCGTTTCACAAATTGATGGTGGAACAAAACTTGAGCTTGGTGCTTATGCTGCCTCACAAAACGAAGAGCAGAACTTAAATAGAGAGCAGTTTGCAATTAACGATAATAGATCGCTTGCCGAAATTGTTGAAGAACTTATTGAGAAAAATTTTCTCCCATCGTTTTGTACTGCATGCTACAGATTAGGAAGAACTGGAGAACATTTTATGGAGTTTAGCGTACCTGGTTTTATTAAACGCTATTGTACTCCTAATGCCATTCTTACGCTTACCGAATATCTTGTAGATTATGCCACAGAAGAAGTTGCAACAAAAGGCTGGGCGTTAATTAATAAAGAAATCAATCAACTCGAAGACGCTAAACTTAAAAAAGAAGTAAGTGAAAAAGTTGATAGAATTAAAAACGGAGAACGAGATTTATACTTTTAAGATATGGAAACAGAAATTAATATTGTAACAATTAAAGTCCTTGATAGAATTAAAGAGGCAGGAAGATTACAAAATACTTTGTCAGAATTTTCCTCAATAATCAATACAAGGTTTGGTTATCATGAGTTAAATGACATGCAGTGTAGCCGTTCTGGACTTATTATTCTTGAACTTAGAGGCTCCGATGATTATTCTCACAGTTTGATTACAAAACTACAGGACATCGGTGGTATTGTAGTTAAAGTAATGACTTTTAAAAACTAATTTAATATGAAATACGAAATCATAGGGATTCTTGTTCGAAATCCTGAATTTGGAGCAAAAAAATTGCAAGAAACACTTACACTTTACGGTTGCATAATTAGAAATAGATTAGGCATCAACAGAAATGAAGTGAAAGGTGGGATTATTATACTTGATATTGAAGGCGATGAGAAACAAATTAAATTGTTTTTGGAAGAACTAAATAATATCGAAGGAATTGAGTATCAACACATTAATCTGTAAATTTAGAAGATGACTAAAATACTTGCAATTTCAGAAGCCAATACTATTGCCTTTCATGCTATGGCATTAATAGCAAAATCTAAAACCTCTATTAATGCTATTAAAATTGCAGAAATTACAAACTCTTCTAGGCATCATACTTCAAAAGTTTTGCAACGCTTAGTAAAAGAGGGGCTTTTAGGTTCAACTAGAGGACCTACTGGTGGTTTTTTTTTAAAAAAACCTGCAAACGAAATAAAACTAATTGAAATTCTCGAAGCAATCGAAGGAAAAGTTACAGTAAAACGATGTCCAATAGATAATCCTATTTGTCCTTTCGGCACATGCCTAATGGGAGATATTTGCCACGATATTAGTGAAACAATGTTAAATTACTTAAAAGAAAACGATTTACAATATATCGTAGAAAATGTCAATCCTGACAAAGACAAAAATTTATTTTAGTTATGAAGATACTGGCACTTTCGGAAGCAAATATTTTAAGTTTTCACAGTATTGCACTTATTGCTGCTGCTGAGGAGAAAGGTATAAATGCTCTAAAAATATCTGAACTTACAAACTGCTCCCGAAATCATTTATTTAAAGTACTCGAAAGTCTTGTAAAAGCTGGCTTAATTTATTCGACCAGAGGGCCTCGTGGCGGCTATTTTTTAAACAAACCTGCTGATACTATTTATTTACTTGATGTTTTTGAAGCATTAAATGGTAAAGTTGATGAAAATGAGATATGTATTGGCCGTAACCGAAATGAAAAATCATTTATCTTCTTTGAGCAACTTTGCCAAGAATTAACAAATAAATTTCTAAATTATCTAAAGAATACTAAAATAGCTGATTTAAAAGATCATGCAGGTAAGATTCTATAATAATCAGGGCAAATTCACACTTTAGCATTCGCTACTTTCAACAAATCATCCTTGTTTCAGCCCAATTTATGGTCATAAGATAAAATGAGTGATAGAAAATATTTATAAAATAAAAGTGCCTCAATTTTATTGAGGCACTTTTATTATTTTGCATATTAAAACAAACTATTTGAATGCAGATTCTGAAAGACCAGAACCTTTAAGACTAAGATCATTAAAATACTTTGGAACAATTTTACCAGTTAATTTATCGACATAAAGTTTGGCAAGATATTGACTTAACATAAATCCATGTCCGCGTAAGCCTGTCAGTAAACCATTTTCGACATCAACAATATATCTTGGTTCCACATAATATCCCGACCAAACTGCCTGAAACCCTACACTTGATAATTGAGGAATCCAGTCAACAAAGATTTCGGAAACTATTTCAAGAAAATCCTTACTGTTTATTCGTAAATCTTTATCTGTTTGCATAGCATCAACTGCAGGCGAAGCACAACCAATAATTTGACCAGTCTCTGCAAGTTGTTGTCCATAAACGGCCGAAAAACCTTTATATTTACGTCTATCTATAAGCATATCTAAAGTATTACCATCTTTTCCAAGATATGGTAAACGACGAGTTATAAATGCCTGATGTTTTACAGGATATAAACCCGTTTCAATCCCCAATTTCTTTGCAAATTTATCAGCAGTGGGTCCTAAAGCATTAACAAAATGTTCTGTTTCATACTCTAAATAATCACCTTTATGGTCTTTAACGAGTGCTACTATATTTCCCCCTTCTTTGTAGAGGTCAATCAGTTCACAATCTTCAAGTATTTGTCCTCCTTTAGACAATCCAATTTTTCGTATAAGATCAATTGTTCTGCCAGGAGTTGCTTGCCAACAATCATGAGTGATAAGAGCAGCATTATATGTATTAAGCTTTGGATTAAAAAATGGAGATATTTCTTTTACAAAGTCTTTTTTATCAACAAGAAAAGCATCAGACCAATCTTTTGAAGCCTCAAGCGATTTATATGTATCTTGATCATGTGCAAAACTCACATATCTGATAGGTTTATAATCAATATTGCCAATATTCTGCAATTCCTCGAAGATCTCTCTGTTTTTCATGGCGATATCAGCAAGTGCTGGCAAAGAAAAAGCTGGACGACCACCTGCAATATTTCGCCACGATGCACCTCTATCTTTATTAATCAAAACAGGATTAAGTCCTGCTTCTGCCATATATCTAAAAACTGAACAACCCGCAATTCCGCCTCCAGCAACAAGAGTTTGAACTTTAATTCGCTTATTTGGTTTTTTTGCAGTATTTGTATATACTTTTTCGGAGCTATGAGGTAATAATTCTCCCATTGAGACTTGATTTGAAAGAGGACCGCGAGGGGTTGCATCTCCAACTATTTCGATATTATATGGTGCGATAGTTTGTTTAAGACGCTTGATACATCTTTTACCACGGCAAGCTCCCATCCCCAGACGAGTAGTGTGTTTAATCTCATCAACAGATATAAATTTGCGGTCGCCAATTACATTCAGTATCTCGTCTAATTTTACATCATCACAATGGCAAATATAAGTTTCTGAAGGATGAGTGGTTTCTGATTTGCTAATTTTTAGAGCTTCAGGAAAATTATCTTTAACAATAAAACCACGTGCTATAGTTAAATTCTCACCTGAAATATTATATGCTTTAACTCGTGCAACATTAGTTTTGTTAGATTTTTTTATAATCTTTTCAATAACACCTTCACCAATTTTACTACCGTTATTATCAACTAAAAAAACTTGTTCCCCTTCGTTAGCTTCATACTCAATTGGCATAAAAATCCAATTTTTCTTTTCATTGTATCCAAAAATAGCAAGTCCGGGACATTGATAAACACAATTCATACATCCTATACATTTTTCGAAATCTATGTTAGGGACAGTACTTGTCGAGGTTTTTGTAATTGCACCATGAGGGCAAGCAAACTCGCACGGATTACAAGCAAAACCATATAAACAATCTATAAGTACATAAGGCTTAGTTTCTGCTCTTTCTCTCGAAGGCTTAAATGGGGATTCAATCACACGTGTTGGGTGTTGCTGCGAGTCGATATATTCTTTTGATAAAGCAAGATAATCGTTATAATTATATCGTATTCCCATACTATCAATTACTTCGTAAGCCGCTTGTTTACCTCTTAAGACAGCACTTGTTCCTTCGCCTATTCGCAGGGCATCACCAATTGCGTGAGCATTTCTGCCAAAGAGCAAACTTCCTTTAATCATCAATTGGTCGTCTGCAACAAGTCCTGTACAAATATTTATAGCATCAATACCTGTTATAATTTGCTCTGTTCCGGGAATAGGTTTAAAATTCTCCGATTTAGCAATTATCGCTCCAATAACCCCAGTATAATCTTCATTCGGAACAGCCTCTAATAAAATATGACTTGTCATTACTGGAATACCTAATCTGCGAACTCTATTTGCCTGGACAGGAAAGCCTCCTTCGTTAGGCATAGCCTCGATAATAGCTTTCACCTTTGCTCCTGCTTGCATTAATTGATATGAAGTCAAATATCCAATATTTCCAGCACCAACAGTTAAAACATTTTTGCCTAATAGTGTAAACTCATTGTTCATCATTTTCTGAATTACGGCCGCAGTATAAACCCCAGGGACATCATCATTTTTAAAACTTGGCATAAATGGTATTGCACCAGTAGCAACAATCAAATGATCCGACTGAATATAAAATATTTCGTCTGTAAGAATGTTTTTAGCAGCAAGTTTTTTATCTTCGAGTATATCCCAAACGACCGAATTAAGCATTATTCCATCTCGATTTTCGCCAGCGAGGGTTTCAGCAATTTCAAATCCCCTCATACCCCCAAATTTTTTCTCTTTTTCAAAAAAGAAAAACTGATGAGTTTGCATAAGAAACTGTCCACCAATTTTATCATTATTATCAACTACAATATTGGAAATATTATGTTCATTTAATAATTCGCGAGCTGCTAGCCCTGCTGGACCAGCACCAATAATTGCAACATCTGTTTTATAAACGGCAACTTCATTTTGGCGTTGGTTAAGATCAATTTTGGGAGTATAATCTTTGGGGATTTCACTAACTTCCTTTACCCCATCGACTTTCGTAATACAGATACGTTTAATTCGGCCATCGACAAGCATTTCGCAAGCACCACACTTACCAATTCCACATTCAAGCGATCTATTTCTATTATCTAAGGAATGGCTATGCACAGGGTATCCTGCTTGATGCAATGCAGCTGCAATGGTAAAACCTTTATTCCCTTTAACGTCCTTACCCTTATACTTAAAAGTAAGCATATTTTCTTCAGGGACATTTAATATTGGATGTTTTTGAATTTTTTGCATAAAATCTATTATAAGATACAATTAAAATTCAAAATTGCACTTAATAATAGATTTAATTTATGAGTTTTGTCAGATTTTTGTATTTCTATCTTCTAGTATCAATAACAGACTTATAAAACTCGTCTAATTCTTTCTTTCTTTTTTCATCAAGAATGTGCCATCTAACTCCAGTAATAGCTCCTTCCAACGAAAACATCACACTTCTACTAGAATTTTTGTTATTTGCCAACAATCTAAGAAATGCTTCTTCTGTACCAAGTTCGATTAAATCTTCAAGAGACATAATACCAACTGCTTCCAATTTTAGTTCTAAAACTTTTCCAATATTGTGTACTCCAGTTATTGCCATAATTAAGATACTTTAAATTAATTTATTTGCTCAATTTCACAATTCAAAAGTATGCGTTTTATTTAGGAAACGCAAATGTATTTAATTTATTTATATTAACGACATGTAATAAATTACTAAATGCAGATAATACTTGTTTGCAGTAGGTTTAAATTCTATTTATTATTAGTCATATACCATGAGTAAATATAGTTTTTAATCTCATTAACTCTTGATTCTGGTGTCTTTTTACTACTTTTTACCGATACGCAGGCTTCGTGACTTAATAAATAGTTAATTATGCCTGCATTATAAAACAAGTCTTTTTCATTTGCATCATAATAGCCAGGATTTAGCCAAATAATATATAATTCGTAACCTTTAGCGATAAAGAAATCAAAGTTTTTTTTAACATCTTTGTGATATAAAAATGACGAAAGTACAATTTGCGGATCTTCGTTAGGGAGAATGTACTCCAATTCTGTTTTTCTTTCTAATGGTGCTCTATTTATTAAGAAGACTGGAATTTTAACATCATGTATCACAACAAATCTTACATGTTTGCCTGTATGTACATTCTTTTGAAACAAGGTTTTCCATGTTGTTGTTTTACCTGCACCTAGATTACCTAAAACGCCAACTAAAAGTTTCTTTTCCATGCTTATAAATTTTGTATAAATATACAAAAAAATCAAACTAAGACTGATTTATTTATAAGTTTTTTATTTGTGTGAGATTTAAGTTTCGGAACATGGTCTTAAAATAATTACTCAGCTTCCTTGTTATCCAATCTTTCTTTCCAAATAAATATTTCGTTTTTATCGTTTGGTCTAATATAATCGAACCACATAAAATCTTTTAAAATTACTTGTTCACTCGTAACTTGTTCTATTGGAATAGTTTCTCCGTCAGGTTTGTCGTAGAACCATATTTTTTCGATTTTATTTTCATTGAAATATATTGTCATATTACTACTTACCACTTTATTTAGAGCTACTATTTCATTTATCTCATCATCAACAACAAAATATATTGTCTGACAGTCATTTAATAGTTTTACTTTTCGGATTTTTTTTTCAATAATATATCCGATTATTTTTCGACTTTTCATTTGATTATAATGAATAGAATCATATTGTTGGATTGTAAAGGCATTTCCATCAAGGTAGAATATGTCGGGTTTATTATCCACAAAATGCACAGTAATTTTATCGGCAAAAATCTGATTATCTTCTGACCAAAGTATTGGATCATAAAACATTTCGGCAATAGAATCTCTGGACATAAATGTAAGCGAGTCGCATCGTGCCTGCAAATCTGATTTAAAGACTTGTACTTTTCTAAAAGCTCTAATCAATCGATTATCGGCAGTATCGACAGTAATATAAACAGTGTCGGAGTGCATATAAAGACTATCTCCATCGGTAACATACACAACTAATGTACTATCTGTAAGCATTGCTTTTTGCGGACTTTCGTAATAATATCCAAAATTTCCGTATGCTAACAAGTTTTCGGCAGTATCAATAACAGAGACATTGTTCATAGCTTCGCCATAACGTATTTTCCTATCATAGTAAAGGCTATCTCCCTTTAGATAATTAGTTCCTGATCTGAGCCAAGCGTTTTCAGAAAAAGCAGCAACATCAGTTCGTGTATTATAATATCCGTTTTCGCAATAAATAAAATTAGAATCTGCCACAATATCGGTAGGGCCATAAAAATATGATATTGCCGAGTCTGTATTATATCTTAAAGTATCCGAATAGATATCATATTGGGGATTAACTAACACAACAGTATCAACGGCGTAATAATCTTTTTTCTTTAAGAAATAATATCCTCTTCGTGAGTATAATTTATTATTATCGTGAAAAATTTTGCCTCCATTAAAATAGTACGCTATATCAAGGTTTCTATCATAATCAAGCGAGTCGGTAAGTAGTAATGATTCTCGGTGTTTAAGAATTACAGAATCTCTCATTTTTGCGATTTTACTGTTTCCGTCATACTCAAGATATTTACCAATGAATAGGATAGTGTCTCCTTGCTTAATCCTCACATTACTATATGCTTCTATTGTATTTGTGTTGTCGTAAAAATATGCCGAATCGCAAAACATAAAAGCTTCCTCGTGTTTAAATACGACTTTACCCAATAATTTTTTTGCTTTAACGCCAGTGCTTTCGTCATATTCTAAGCTGTTTGCGTGAACAATCTCTACTTTTGCTGGTTTTTTATCTTTATTTATATCGCTATCTTCATTTTGTGCAAAAACATTGAGACAAAGGATTACTCCTAAAATCAAAATACTAATTATTTTAAGTGTTTTGGACATTATTTATTTTAACAGTTCGTCAATTATCTGTTCAATACTTATGCCATCTGCCTCTGCCTTATAATTTTTTATAATACGATGTCTTAAAATAATTTTTGCTACTGCTTTAACATCCTCAATATCTGGAGAATATTTTCCTGCAAGCACCGCATGAGTTTTTGCACCTATCACTAAATATTGTGAAGCACGTGGACCTGCACCCCAGTGTAAATATTTTTTTACTATTTCAGGAGCGAATTCAGAATCTGGTCGTGTCATAGTAGCTAATTTCACAGCATACTCTAAAACATTATCATTAATAGGAACTTTTCTTATCAATTTTTGAAAAAATATTATTTCTTCGGCACTCAAAACTTGTTTAAGTTCAAAATCTTTATCAATAGTGGTGTTTTTCACAACAATTATCTCATCTTCAAATGATGGGTATCCGACCATAATATTAAACATAAATCTGTCCAATTGTGCCTCAGGCAAAGGATAAGTTCCCTCTTGCTCAATAGGATTTTGAGTAGCCATTACAAAGAACGGTTCATCGAGTTTATATTCTGTACCAGCAGCAGTAACAGACCTTTCTTGCATTGCTTCTAAAAGTGCAGCTTGAGTTTTTGGCGGTGTACGATTTATCTCATCTGCTAATATAAAATTTGCAAAAATAGGACCTTTAACAAATTTAAACTGTCTGTTTTCACCTAAAATTTCAGTTCCAATAATATCAGATGGCATTAAATCTGGTGTAAATTGAATTCGTTTGTTTTTAAGTCCTAAAACTTCCGCAATAGTAGTTACCAAAAGTGTTTTTGCCAAACCTGGCACTCCAACCAATAAACAATGTCCTCTACTAAAAATTGCAATCAAAACTTCGGTTATAACCTGATCTTGCCCATATATTTTTTTACTAATTTCTGCAAGAAGTTCATTATGTTTGCTTCTCAAAGCATCTATCGCCGCAACATTATCTTTATATTCAATCATAATAATAATAGAAAGTTAATTATTTTATAACGAGCAAAGGTAATTATAATTGTATTATGAAAAAAGATGTAATATTGATTTTAGAAAATTTATAGTATTTTTGCAAAAAAAGATAATTATGATACAACGAATCCAAACTTTATATTTATTGTTAGCCTTGCTATGCATGGGATTATTATTGTTTTTACCTTTTGGTGAAATTGCAACAAAAACATCAGAAACCATTAGTTTAAGCATAGAAGGTTTTGATTATCAAGAAAATGGCGAAACTCAGAATTTTTCTGTATTACCATTAACGATTATGTTAGCACTAAGTGTTCTGACTACTCTTGTGAGTATATTTTTATTCAAAAAACGCATGTTACAAATTCGTCTCAACGTCTTTAATTTAATTATTCAAGTTGGCAGCATTGGTTTGATGTTTTACTTTTTATTTCAGGCAAATAAACTTGTTGGCGAAGCATGGACAAGCCATATAACCATAATTTTACCTGCAATAACGGCCATATTTACTTATTTGGCAATAAGGTCAATTGGTAAAGATGAAGCTTTGGTTAGATCAATTAGCAGATTGAGATAATTCTTGAATATTTGCGTCATTGTCGGCGATACCCAACAAATTTTGAGGAATAGATTTTGATGTTTTAGCTCCCAGTTTTTTTAAGATTGCTAATTTTCTGCATTTTTTTGAGATACTATCTACAACTAGTGCAAAATCATAATTATTCCCACGTAGCGTGTTGCAACACTAAAAACAAAATAACCAACTCATAAGTTTATAAGATGTTTTATATTATTTGATAAGCACATTGCACATAAAAAAAAAGTACTATCTTTGATGTCATATATCCAAAATAGAATAATTATAAAATGCTAAAGGAAAAGAGTGTAACAAAGTATATAATAAAATCTCCTCTGAATTACATAGGCGGAAAAGCAAAAATATTAAATCAAATTTTGCCTCTATTCCCAAAAAAAATCAACAATTTTATAGATTTATTTGCAGGTGGTTTTAATGTTGGAATAAATGTAAACGCAGAGAAATTTTTTTGTAATGATAATCTAACTTTTCTAATTGATATGTTCAAAGAGTTCAAAGAAGTTGAACTTGAAGATTCAGTTTATCACATCGAAAAAAGAATTGAGAGATTCAAGCTATCACAAACTAATCAGAATGGTTTCATTGAATTTCGTAAATTTTATAATAAAACAAAACAGCCTTTAGATTTATTTGTACTAATAGCATACTCTTTCAATCATCAAATCCGTTTCAATAATAACCACGAATTCAATAACCCTTTTGGCAAAAACAGGAGTTGTTTTAACGAAACAATGAAACTAAATTTAGAACGTTTTATAATTAAGATAAAAAAAATGGAAATTGAATTTAGCAATAAATGTTTCACAGAATTCGATTTTACATTTTTATCTGAAGATGATTTCGTTTACTGTGACCCGCCCTATCTAATTACTACAGGAACATATAACGATGGTAAACGAGGATTTAAAGGCTGGAGTACAAAAGAAGAAATAGCATTATTGAAAACATTAGATAAACTGACAAAAGCGAATGTAAAATTTGCACTATCTAATGTATTAGAGCATAAAGGGAAATCGAATGAGATTTTGAAAGATTGGGTAAATAGCAATTCTAATTATCAAATCAATACAATTGATTTTAATTATTCTAATTCAAATTATCAAACTATAATACGAGATAAAAAATCGAGTAAAGAGGTTTTAATTACCAACTACCAACCTTTAATTACTAAGCAAAAAAGCCTTTTTGATGAAATCTACGAAGACTATGAGATTTATAGGTAATAAAGAAAAATTAGTTGATAAAATTCATCAAATAATGTTAGAAAAAAAAATTAAAGGCAATTCTTTTTTTGATTTTTTTTCTGGTACAACTAACGTAGGTAAATTTTTTAAGAAGAAAGGTTTTAAAATTTACTCTTCCGATTTACTTTATTTTTCTTACGTTTTGCAACAGGCATATATAGTAAACAACACAAAATTAGAGTTTAAAAATTTACTATCAAGTTTGGAAATTAAAAGCAGATTTTTGTTTACAACTCCGATAACAGAAGTTATTGAATATTTAAACAATCTAAAACCTATTGAAGGATTTATATATAAGAATTACACTCCGTCAGGAACAAAAGAATTAAAACAGCCACGAATGTATTATTCCGACCATAACGGAAAAATGATTGATGCCATTAGGCTACAAATTGAAAAGTGGTGGAACGAAAACTTGCTAAACAAGCAAGAATACTACGTTTTATTAGCTTGTTTAATTGAGACTATTCCCTTTTATGCAAATGTTTCAGGAGTTTATGCGGCATTTTATAAAAAATGGGATCCACGAGCGGTAAAGGAGATTGTTTTAAGACCAATTAAATTCATTTTAAATAATACAGAAAACTTTGCTTATAATGTAAATTCTACCGAACTTTTAGATATTGAGGCTGATATTTATTATTTAGACCCTCCGTATAATCAGAGGCAATATGCCCCAAATTATCATATCCTTGAAACCGTTGCAAAATACGATAACCCAAAAATAAAAGGAATTACAGGATTACGACCTTATGATAAACAAAAAAGCCAGTTTTGTAATTCTAAAACAGCCTTACAAGAGTTGGACAAAATTGCAACTAAAGGTCAATATAAAACATTGATTTTAAGCTATAATTCAGAGGGAATAATGCCACAAAAGAGTATTATTGAAACTTTAGAAAAACATGGGAATATTGAACTTGTGGAAATAAAATATCCTCGTTTTAAAAGCAACAATAATGGTCAGAGCAAAACAAAAAAATACATCAACGAACAATTATACATTTTAAAAAGACATGAATAGACCTCGAGGCTGGATACAAGATAGCGGCAACCTCGACAACATGATTAGGGTTGTTGAGTTATTTGATAAAAATTCTGCTACTCATAAAAATTTGATTAGCACCCATATTCCCAACAAAATTGAGGATATTTCAAAAAAAACACAACTCATTGAAAACTTAAAAACTACATTGGTTAATTTCAATTCATTGGTTGGCACAAGAACTTCAAATGATAAAGTTGACAGTATTATTCAGTGCCTAATTTCTGGGCAAAATAGACTCGGGATTGTAGATTGGGCTTGTGATAATTTTGTGCGTTTTGCCTATACTTTAAATTTTATCGCATATAATGAAACTTTCGATTCATTTTCTATTACAAACTTTGGATTAGAACTTACACAAGCAACAGATGATGAAAAGTATGAAGTTTTAAAAATTGCATTAAAAAAATACCCTCCTGTTGTTCGTGTATTAGAGTTACTTTACAATCAGTATGAAAATCAGCCACAAATTCCATCACTAACAAAGTTTGAAATTGGAAAAAACTTAGGATTTAAGGGTGAAGATGGTTTCACAACATATTCTCAAAATGTATTTATCCAAGCACTTAATACAGCAGAAACCGTTAAAGAACGAAACAAAATCAGACAAAATTGGGAAGGATCAAGCGATAAATATGCCCGCATGATTTGTGGTTGGTTAATGCACAATAAAATTGCTTGGGTAACTCGAAACAAAAAAGATGTCGAAATACAAATTGGAAATGAAAAATATGATGCAAAATTACAATCATATCAAATTACATTAGAAGGGATTAAAGAATTTCGATCTTGCAGAGCTTACAGTCGAAATCCTGGAACTATCAAGAACGTTTCTTTTGAAATGTTGGCTACTAAAGGAGCAGATAAAAATTATTTGAGAACAAGAAGAACTTACATTTTAAAAGCAATACAGCTAAACAAAACAATTGAACAAATTCAACAATATTTAGAGAATAAAAATTTATCAAATATTAGTGAGCAAACAATAAAAGACGACATTAAAAACTTTAGCAGAATAGGACTTGAAATTAGTTTTAGTTGCGAAAAATACAAACTCAAGGATGTTATTGAACTTCTTGAAATTCCAGATTCGGTTTCTCAACAAAATATTACACCATCTATACTTGAAAGCACAAAACAAACATTAAGAGAAGAATTAAACTGCTTAGACCACGAGTACTTAGATATTTTAGACTTTAGTATTGCGGGCAGAAAAAGTGCTATTCAGTTCGAAGTAAGAATTACAGAATTACTAAACCAAATAATCATCGCTAAACATCTTGCTGGTGGTAGCAGACCTGAAATTATTGGTTATAATCCGAAACACAAGCCTGAAGATTGTATCATTATGGACAGTAAATCATACAAAGATGGTTTTAAAATACCTGCAAGCGAAAGAGACAAGATGATTAGGTACATTGAGGAATACAAGGAAAAAGACGAAAATTTAAACTCAAATAAGTGGTGGGCAAACTTTAAAAGCCCAGATTACCCAAACAAAGAGGTAAAATTTAGTTTTGTTTCTAGTGCGTTTATTGGGAACTATCTAAGTCAATTGACATACATAAGAAATCGGACAGGCATTAATGGCTGTGCTGTAACAACAGAAACATTATTGAGAAAAGTAAATAATGTTTTAAACAAGAATTGTGATTACGAATTAACCAACTTTTTTGAAGACTTAGGTTGCAATAATTTAGTAAAATAAACATTTTTGCAACTCACACAACCCCCACTGCAAAATAACATTTACTTTTATTATAAGTATTGCAACGCATAACACATTAGGTCAATTGGTAAAGATGAAGCCTTGGTTAGATCAATCAGTCGCTTGAGGTAATTCTTAAGTATCTCTGTCATCTATTCTGCAAGTCTTAAACTCGAACATTGTGAACAAGACACTGACTGTATGGACAAACACTAAGTAATCCGAAATTAACATTTTTATAAAAATTAGAGGTAAGGTTTTCTACTAATAATCACAAAAATCGACATAATAAGATTAAAAAACATAATCGCTATCACTCCTACTGTATAGTTATTAAGTTTTTGCCCCATAATACTAATATAAGAGCTAAGGAAAATTTCAGATTGCTGATTATAATATGGCGGAAAATAAGCTGGCATAAAACGCCTTTGTATTTCAACATCTAAAACTACAAAAGGATTAGAATAATAATTTTCCACAACTTTATCAATGCTTCGATTTTTAAGGTTGCTCTCATTTTTGGGATAATTATAATTATCCGACATTTTCTCTAAAACAAGCTTGCTTTGATTTTCATAATATAACTGGATAGCTTTTAGATTTTCTGCAAAAGATAAATTATTGATTTCTGGCATAAATAAATTCTTTTTATTTTCAAAATTAAGCAAATTAATAGCCCACAAACTATCTTTTATATATATGTCACTTAAAGTTGGAATAAAATGGTCTAAATAATAAGCTGATTCATAGAGCATTGTCTTTTCTTCGATTATTCCAGTATGCTTATCATAAAACAAATACATTTCTGTCATTAGTGCATTTACTCCATGATACGCAGGGATAAACAATGAAACTTTTGGCACGGCTGTTTTTATGTTTTTGGAATTAAACTCATCAAATTTAATCATTACGCCCGAAAAAATCATATTTACAACAATAATCAATGGAATAATTAAATAAACAACTGAACTTGATTTTGTAATTCTGCTTAAAAACAAGCCTGTAATTGCTCCCCAAAAATTTAGCACGCAAATTATCACAAAAACTTCAATGAAAACAAAATTCATTTTAAGTAAAATAATAGCTGGAAACACTAACAAAAATGTCTGAAAGACGCTCCAAATAAGATATTTTATAATTTTTGCAAGACATAAAGAAAAATCTTTATTGATAAAGTAATTTTCAGCATTATGAAAATCTCTAAGTGCGATAAATTCATTTGAAGAGCTTACTAATCCAGTGAAAATGGCTGTTATTATCGTCATTAACACCCAAACAGGAATATTAGGATTTAAGTAATATGAATATTCTGCTTGATTACTAAAACGAGACAAATATGCAAACAATAGCCCTGCTATTAAAGGTATTGTTATCAACAAACCTGTGCGAGCAAAATTTTTGAAATCAATTTTAAAACTTAGTTTTAATTGCGAAAAAATTGAATGAAATATATTTGATTTTGTATTTTTATTTCTTGTTAGATTGCGGGTAACAATAGGTTTTTCTGGTAAAACAAAATTATTTTTATTATATTCTTTATACCAAAAATCTTTTTGATTATCACTTTTGCCCTTGTCAACCAATTCTAACAAAACCGATGGGTTTCGAGTTTCTTCTAACAATGATAATTTATCAACACTATTTGTTTTATTTCGTAAATATTCGGCTGCAGAGACTGGACTTCCAGAATATATCACATATCCGCCTTCGTCAATAATGATAATTTTATCGAATAAATTCAAACTATCAAAGTCGGGTTGATGCACCGAAGCAACAATTAGTTTTCCAGTTATTGATGCTCTTTTAAGTATTGATAAAATATTAAATGAATCATTTGATGCTAAACCGCTTGTAGGCTCATCGAGAATAAAAACATCGGGATTTGCAAGCAATTCCATAGCAATTCTCAATCGTTTCTGTTGTCCGCCAGACAATTGTCCAGACTTATCTCTGTTTTTTACAGCTATTTTATCTAAGTCATTTTGCAAACCAACTGCTGAGCTCACTTTATTTATAAGTTGTTCCCAGTTATGTCTTTTTATCTGTAAAAACTCTAATCTTTGTTGCAAATGCTCCCGAACTGTAAAAAAAGGAATAAAACTAAAGGATTGCTTTAGATAACTAAATACTGGATTGCTCGCTTCATGATTTTCTTTATAAACAATTACTTCGCCACCACCATCCGATTTACAATTACTTAAGACATCTAATAATGTTGATTTTCCTGCTCCGCTTTTTCCAATAATACCAACAAACTCACCACTTTTTAGACTTAAATTAGTTTTGTGCAAAATTATTTTTTTTCCTTTAACAACTTCGATGTCTTTTAAATAAATACTAAAACTACTCTCCTTTTTATCCTCTATCCTATTTATTAAGTCATGAAAGAAATATTTCAACTGATGCTTATAACTTATCACCGATGTTTTTAACGCAAAACATATTTTTTGAGATGCAAAACTTACTGTATCAACACTCAAATCTAAGTCTGTCAAATTTTTTATTGCATAAACGCCATTAGAAAAATATAGATACTCAATAAATTGGTTTATTTCCAAGTCTAATTTAAAAGCATTAGAACATTCACGATTTTCAAAAAACGCAATAAGATTATTAGTTTGAGCAATATCAATATTATAAATATCGCTAATTAAATGGATAAATTCCAAAGAGTTTTTTAAATCTGATGTCTCAGATATAAGTCTTATGAGATTAAAGAGAAGTACAGCTCTTTCTTCATCCAACAGATCTTTTGCGGTTTCTTCGCAATATTTTATCAGTTTAACTGAGTTTAGCGAAAGTTTTTTATCCGAAACCTGCGAAGAAAGCTCATTGAGATAATTATCAAACAGCAACAAAAAGCTATTAATAAACTTTGGATCGAGATGATCAAATAAAAAACTCTCGAAATGTGCTCTTATTTCGTTGTTGTCAGCAGCAGCATCTCTGTTTACAGCAATGGCAAAGAGCCTGACAAGTGTATCAAATAATTTTCTAGTCATATTAAATTAAACAATTACAGAGTAAATTTAACACTTATTTTATACTTACAATACAATTGTTTTAACTTTTTTTTAAGAAAAGAGAATAACATAAATATATAAAAATCGTTAGATTTGCGTAATTCAATAAATAATGACTTATTATAAATATTTTATTTTTGTAATATTCTGTTAATTTTGCAATAATGAAACTAAGGAGTATGAGAAAAATTATTATAACAATATTGATATTTTTAATTAACCTAACGGTATTTGCTGACGGAATTAAATTCACTGCCAATAGTGCTCCCAAAGCAGGCATTGGACAGAATTTTCAGGTTCAATTTACTATTAATGCAAAACCAAACGATATTACACTTGGCAACTATGATGGTCTTAAACTGGTTAACGGTCCCAGTACATCAACTAGTCAGAATATTAGCATAGTCAATGGCAATTATACTCAAGAGAACAGATACACATATACTTATATATTTCAGGCAAGTCAAACTGGCATTTATACAATTGGTGGTGCAAGTGCAAGTGTTGACGGAAAAACCTACACCTCTAACAGTGTTAATGTTGAGATACAGCAATCTGCCGTGCAATCGGGAGGCAATAGACGCCGTTCAAGTAACTATGATCCTTGGGCAAACTTTAATGACAATGCTGCAAGTTCACAACCCAAAGAAATTACTGGTGAGGATCTATTTGTTAGAGTTTTTGTTGATAAAACCAATTTGTACAAAGGCGAAAGCCTGATTGCAACTGTCAAAATTTACACAAAAGTAGATTTAGTTGGTTTTGAAGATTTAAAATTACCTTCGTTTGATGATTTTTATGCCGAAGAAATTGAAACTCCTGGTAGGATAAATCTTGTTCGAGAAAACTATAATAATCAAGTATATAATGCTGGTTTAATAAAGAAGTATATTCTTTATCCACGTGTGTCAGGAGAACTCACAATTGAGCCATGCATAATTGATTGTCAAGTTCGGCAACCAGCACAGTCAGGTGGTATTATGGGATTTTTTGGATATTATGAAACAGCAAGCAAATCCTTAAGGTCTCCAGAAATAAAGATTACAGTAAAACAATTACCACAATCGCCCACATCTTTTAGTGGTGCAGTGGGGCGTTTTAATTTCAAATTAGAGCAATCAGAAGATACAGTATTGGTAAATAATGCAATCACAATAAAAATCAATATTTCGGGAAGTGGTAATTTTAATATGATAGAAACCCCTAAGATTACTTGGCCTAAAGAATTTGAAATATACGAACCTGTTGCCTCTCAAAACACAAAAGTAGATGCCTCCGGTCTAAATGGCACTAAAACATGGGAATACACAATCATTCCACGCTACCCAGGTATTTTTAAATTAGGCGAAATTGATTTCACATATTTTGATACTGGAACAAAACAATACAAAACGCTTAGCTCGCCAAGTATAAATATAGCCGTAAAAAAAGATAAAGATGATACAGATTTTGGAGAAACCTCATATAATTATGCACAAAAAAGCATTGATTATATTGGAGAAGATGATATTAGGTTTATAAATTTTAAATCACTTAATCTTTCCAAAAATTATATCCCAATAGCATTAAGTCCTTTTTACATCTGGTATTTTATTTTACCATTTCTGTTATTTGTGTTAATTGTTTTAATTTTAAGAAAGAAAATCCGCGAAAACGCTAATATTGCTAAAGTAAAACAACGAAAAGCGGGTAAAATATCTCGAAAAAGATTAAAGAAAGCTCGCAAATATATGCGTCTAAATCAAAAAGAGGCATTTTATAAAGAGATTATTGCTGCATTATGGGGATATAGCAGCGACAAACTATCAATATCAATATCAGAGCTAACTAAAGATAGAATAGAAGAAATTTTATTAGAAAAAGGGATTGAGAATTACACAATTATAAAATTGTTAGAAGTTATCGACAAGTGCGAATTTGCACACTTTGCTCCCACCAATGCAGAAACTGAGCTTACCTATATTTATAAAGAAGCTGTGGAGATAATAGAAGACCTAGAACAAAAGATAAAAAAATGATGATTATAAAATTGATGACAAATCGAATATTCAAAAAATTATTATTGTCGGGTTTTATTTGCATGCTGACAGTAATAAATATTTATGCAACTGACATAAACCGCTTACAAGATAGTGCAGCAAATTATTACAACAATGCACATTACAGCGAGGCTTTAGTTTTTTATGACAGTATTTACACTTTAAATTATTCATCGGCAGATTTGTTTCTAAATATGGGCAATTGCTATTATCAGATTGGAGATATTCCAAATTCTATCTATTATTATGAATTGTCGTTAAACCTTGATCCAGCAAATGAAAACACAAACCATAATCTAAATATAGCAAACACAAAAATAGAGACCAAAGCTGAAGAATTACCTGTAGCTTTTTACAAGCGATGGTTTATAAGCGTAATATCAATAATGTCTGCCGATGCTTGGGCATATTTATCAGTGTGTCTATTTTCTCTTAGTCTTGGAATGATGGCTATATACTTTTTTAGCCTTAGATTAAGTCTCAGAAAAACTGGATTTATAGTTGCAATAATATCATTAGTTTTTGCCTCATTTTCTGTTGTATTCTCGATAAATTTAGCAAAAAAGATAAGTGATAATAACAACGCTATTGTTTTCGACAAAGGTCTTGTCAAATCTTCTCCAAACAAAGAAAGCAACAATCTTTTCGAAGTATCTAAAGGTCTCAAAGTTGAAATAACAGATTCACTTAACTTATGGTATAATATTAAATTATCTGATGGTAAACAAGGCTGGATAGAAGCAGAAAATCTAAAAAGGCTTTAATAATTTACGAATAAAATAAGCCCACAAAATGATTTGCTTAATTTTTTTTCATAAATTGCATGAAATTTGTTTAAGCAAAATCCTAACAAAAACAAAAACAGATGAAAAAGACAATTATTCCAATACTTATCATAATATTGCTAAGCTCATGTAGTTTTTTGGAGAAACATATATGCAGCAATTACGAAAGTGATAACGATTGTTTTCGTTCCTCAGCAAATGCTTTAAGTGCCGATGCTCAATTTGCTAAGGATAAAGCCTTAATGATTGCAAAGCAAAATATAGCCGAAGCGGTTGATATATACATACTTGACAAGTTTAGCCACCAAACTTTTCTTGCCGATCCTGAATTTGAGAATAAAATAAATGCAGCCAGAAAAGTTGTGCTAAAAGATATTACTGTTGTTTGCAATAGAATAATTACAAAAAAAGATATGTATAAAGCCTTTGTTGCAATTGAAATCACTAAAGAGAGTATTGACGAAGAATTAAAAAACAGACTAAAAGAAGCAACACAATAAAATGGATATCGCATTAATAATAATTGGATTTATATTTATATTGGCAGGTATTGTAGGTTGTATTTTACCTATAATACCAGGTCCTCCGCTTAGTTTTGTAGGACTTTTACTTTTACATTTTACCGCACCAGTTGACTTAACAACGTTTACTCTTATTTTAACCGCAAGTTTAGCAATTGTAGCAACTGTTCTTGATTATATTGTCCCAGTTTGGGGAACAAAGAAAGCAGGTGGTTCAAAATGGGGAACGCGGGGAAGCGGGATAGGGCTTATTATAGGATTATTTTTTGCTCCTATCGGGATATTTGTCGGGCCATTTATTGGGGCACTTTTAGGCGAATTACTTTATCATCACTCAAAAAATAAAGATTCAATTAAAGACAGTGAGAAATTTGGCAAATCCCTTAAAGCAGCTTTAGGCTCGTTTGTGGGACTTATGTTTGGAGTAGTCTTAAAACTTGCAGTTTCATGTTTTATTGCTTTCCTTTTTGTTAAAGAGGTAATTGAAAGTTTCTTTTAATTTTATCGGTGATTTTGGCTTACTTCGACACTTCGGCGTTGCTCACTTCGGCAGGCTCACTTCGGCAGGCTCAGTGCATCGCAGTGCATCGCAGTGCTGGCAAGCTCAGCTCAAGTCGGTCAATCATCTATCTCACTGACATAAGTCTACAAATAAAATCAAATACTGACGTTTATAAAGAAACACGCTCAATATTTATACTAAATATGTTATGTTTTTTTCGATGTTGTTTTAACGGAATCTCAATGTATATTCCCTACGGGAAAAATGTTCTAAGGATTATCTTTTTTTATTGACATTTATGTCCTCGGACAAGAAAAACAACAAAATTATTTACCTATA
>Ga0265295_1002673_pt1 | contig 27486 bp, 12 predicted proteins | sample Munlansysbiofilm_FD_192503 | JGI IMG/M metagenome (GOLD analysis project Ga0265295, IMG submission 192503) | Leachate microbial communities from a municipal landfill in Southern Ontario, Canada - Methane capture system biofilm | ecosystem: Engineered > Solid waste > Landfill > Unclassified ... | reverse complement strand
TTCACATACAACAATTCCATGTTTTTGGAAAAAGTGTTTTTGGTAAAATCATTGTAATTGGATAGCATAAGCTTTGCAGTTTGTAAAAAGAGCAGTTAATCGGAACTAAGGTCATTCGGAACTACTGGAGTTGGAGACATCTATTCAAAGCAAGGTGTCCAGGCACGCTTATATCATGTTTGAGAACTAGAAAGTATTCTGTCTGGGTCCTGTCGACGTCGGCCATAATATTACAATCATTATGGCTACCTGAGCAATGGAGCGGCTGGGACGTGAGTTAATATGTATCAAGAGCACAATGAGATTAGGAGATGGTGAACGAGATGCATCCGCTATCACGCTATCTGCGCATAGTAGACGGCACCGCCAGTCCACAATACCTCGTGGCGAGGTCGGTGGAAGTTGAGCTCCCGTCATCGCAAGGAAAGCAGTGGGAGGAACATGATGAGGCGATGGAACGAGCACGCTCTCTTATCAATGAGACTAACTCACCGGTGAGTCCGTCACTGATGGATTTAAAGGCTTCTCTGGCCCGCCCTCATATGAACTCATGTTCACTGTGTCCATGGAGATGTGGGGCTGCCCGCTCATCGGGTCAGGGACGATGCGGCGTCACTCGCCCCAGGCTGGCAAGTTCTTTCTTACACATGGGTGAGGAAGCTCCTCTGGTCCCCTCGTATACGATCTTCTTCGCCGGTTGCAATCTAGATTGCGCCTTCTGCCAGAACTACGGTTTTAGTAATATGCCAGCTCGGGGGACGGAATGGTCGGAGGAGGAATTATCCAGGCATCTTGACGAGGCCGTAAGATCTGGAAGGGGCATAAAGAATATCAATTGGGTAGGGGGCGATCCTGTACCCGCCCTTCCGTATGTTCTGGAAGTCCTTTGTATGATGGACGCAAACATAGCTCAGATATGGAATTCTAACATGTATCTAGAGGAGGAATCCATGCGCCTGCTTGACGGTGTGATCGATGTATATCTCACTGATCTGAAGTTTGGAAACGATGACTGTGCTAGGAGACTCTGCGGTGCGCTGGACTACTCGTCAGTGGTACGTCAAAATCACATGATAGCGGCGTCTCAGGGCGAGGTATTGGTCCGCCATCTCCAGCTTCCAGACCATCTAGAGTGCTGTACTCTGCCGCTCCTCAATTGGATGGCCGAAAATCTTCCCGGAGTGGCGCTCAATCTCATGGATCAGTATCGCCCGGCGTACCGGGCCAACGAACACCCGGAGCTGCGTAGGGGCCTGATTCGGGAGGAGCACTTGGCGGCACTGGAATATGCGAGGGACAATGGTCTCTTCCTCATTTGATCATTAAATAAAATTATCCCTGATTACTTCTTCTGACTATTCCATAATGCTCCCGTGATCCTCTGAGCTGGGGAGTCAGCGGACTGACCAATGCAGTTGATGCCAGTGGAAACTGGGATGATGAAGAGAAGCTTGCAAACCTCTACATTGATTCACTGGGTTATGTTTACGGTGACAATATATGGAATTCTGGAAACGAAGGAAAATCTGAATGGCTTTTGGCGCTTTTGAGAAAAGCGCCTTTTATTTTTTATTTCTGCAAAGATAATGCATAGCATTATAAATAACAAATGCTATTACTGTTTTTACTAATACACAAGTCAATACTAACAATAAATATAAGTTTCTTGTGTATTAAAAAAGTTGAAAATCATTTTACTTTAAAGATGATTATAATTGAGAAGTTTTCGATTAATAAAATGTGCTTATGAACGCTCCTGCTCAGCTGCCAGGCAAGTGCAGGAGCATTCACCACATTATCGGGGGATAATATGCAATATAAATATATAACAACACTTATTTTAACCTTGCTGCTGGTACTGTCAATTACAAATATTGTTTCAGCAGACGAACAGAAAATGAATATAACATATATAGGCTACAGTGAAAGTGAAGCTATCAAAAAGGCAAGCCAGACAAATGCTTACAGTGACCGTATTGCCTATACTTTCATTCCATACTATGATTCAGGAATCAGCAGGGAGCTGATCGATGCTGCTGAAAGCGGATTTTTTGAAACACAGAATGTCATATTCTGCCAGCAATTCTATGATACAGTTACTGACAACGTTACTGTCAATGAGAGTCTAAAAGCAGCATATAGCAAGGGTTCTGATCTTTACAGCATTGACCCAATGAGTCCAACCTACGTTGCGCCTTCATACTTTCAATACCATTCAAATGGGACTACCAATGACCCCATTGCAAATTACTACAGTAACATGGGAACTGAAGGAGAAGGACTTGAAAATGCTGAAAAACTGCTAATATATCTCACAATGAACACCAGGATCGCTTACATCGGTTTTGAGGAAGAAAAAGCGATCAACATGGCAAGTCAGACAAATGCTTACAATGATCTTATTGAATACACTTTCATTCCTTATTATGATGCAGGAATAAGCAAGAAACTGATCGATGCATCTGAAACTGGGTTCCTGGAGAAACAGGATGTCATATTCTGCCAGGGTTTCTATGATTCAATAACTGAAGATACTACCGTTAACGCAAGTCTCAAAGCAGCTCACAATAGGGGGGCTATACTCTACAGCATTGACCCCATGGGTCCCTATGTTCCCCCTTCATACTTTGATTATTATTCCGGTGGACTTACAGATGATCTTCTGGATGCTTATTACAATGGCATGAGCACTGAAGGGAAAGGACTTGAAAATGCGGAAAATCTGCTGCTTCATCTTGCAAAGAGTGCCCCTACTCTTTTGAAGTATGCTATTTCTTCTGGTGCCAGTGAGGTAAATGCCAGTGATTTTGTGTTTGTGCTTGGGACTGACTTTAATACAGATGCTCTAAACAATGTTTCAAATGATGAAGACATCTCTGCAAATCTGAACATTACGATTTTTACACCTGAGAATCCTGTACCTGCTAGTTTTGATTTCTCCCAATATGGGCTGATATTCATTGAATCTCAGGATGAGGCCACAGTGAATGGCTGGACTTCGAGTATAAAATCTGCCAAAACAGGCGGTGGCATGGTCATAGGATACAACCTTTCAGAGAACACCACTCTGGCGAATGTGGACCTCTATAAAGACAAGTACACTGATATTGAGAGGTACTGGATACAGGGTGGCGAAGCAAACATGGCTAACATGATCAGATTCATGGGAAATATGTCCTCCGGATCATGGGTAAATGCTAGCATTGATGTACCTGAAGTCCTTCTTCCAAAGACGAATCTGACCTACATCATCAATTCAGACAGCAGTCTTGCCTTTATGAAACTTGTACTTGCAGAAAGAGCTGTCATCACAGATCGTTTCAACGTCAATGTTATGAGTGGTGGAGAATTCATGAACAGTACTGTTGACATTACAAATGAAGATGTGATAATACTCTACATGGTGGGTCCCAACGATTTCCCCCTTATGAAGGATAAGCTGCTTGAAGCAAATAACAATGGAGCAGAAATCGGAATGTTTGGTATGCTGCCCGATGCATATGGAATTACAACCTTCGATATGGATAGTGGCCTAATGCCAGATTATCTCTACAACGACGGCTACGACAATATGGAGAACTGGATACGCTGTGCCGGAGCAAAACTTGTGAACGTGTACATTGAATATGCAGCTCCTGAAGAACCTGATATTCCTGAAGATGGTATATATCATCCTGATGCATTTCCGCAGGTATTCAAAGACAGTACGGAGTATCTTGAATGGTATGCAGACCATGGTTATGATCCATCTGCACCTACAATTGGAATAATTGCCAATAAATTCGGTCAGACACCCATTGAATTTACCACAGAGGATGCAGTACTCAGAGAGTTGGAATCAAAGGGATGTAATGTGATACTTACCACATACACAGTCTGTACTGATGATGTTGATTACATTACAAAAGATGGAGAAGTGCTTGTTGACGCCATTATTTCACTTAAAGGATTCTACCTGAACTACGATGATCATGAGAAAGGAATAGAGTACCTGAAGCAATATAACGTGCCAGTGTTAAAAGGTATCACTGACTACTACCTGTCCCCTGGTCAATACCTTGCAAATGTGCAGGGTCTGAGTTCTATGTCAATACCTACCCAGGTAACACAGCCGGAGATCGACGGTCTGACTGATTATATATGGCTATCCGGAAGGGTACAGGATGATGAAACCGGGCAGTATTACTATAAAACACTGGATCACCAGGTTCAATGGATATGTGAAAGGGCAATTGCATGGGCAGAACTCAGTGAACTGGAGAATTCAGACAAGAAACTAACTATTATTTACTACAACCATGAAGGTGGCAAGAACAATATCGGTGCCAGCTACATTGACATAGGTTCAAGCTTTACATTGCTTTTAGAGGCAATGGAAGAAGAAGGATATGACCTTGGAAATACTACTATTCCAAATGGCAGTGAGTTTATAGATCTCTTTATCGAAAGCAGGAACGTAGGCACATGGGCACCAGGTGAGCTTGAGAAGGTCATCGAATCCGGTTATGTGACCATGCTCCCTGCAGAAGAGTACCTTGAATGGTATAATACACTGCCTCAAAGCGTGCGCACAGAAGTGGAGGAGACATGGGGTGAAGTACCCGGCGAGGTCATGACATATGAGAACGAAACTGCAGAATATTTTGTTATACCAACTATACAGCTTGGTAACATCAATTTCGTTCCACAGCCAACAAGGGCAGGACTTTCCGATGAGTCGCTTATCTATCACAACGAATCCATACCACCAACACATCAGTATCTTGCAACATATTTCTGGATCAACAATGTATATGATGCAGATGCGATGATCCATTTCGGTACCCATGGTACACAGGAATGGTTACCTGGTAATGAAGTGGGACTTTGGAGATACGACTATCCTTCAATAATGGTAGCTGAAACACCGGTTGTTTACCCCTACATAATGGATAATGTAGGAGAGGGTACACAGGCAAAACGCCGTGGCAATGCTGTCATAATTGATCATATGACTCCGCCAATAGTTGAAGCTGGTCTTTATGGTGATCTTGCAACAATGCATGATAAGATCCATAATTATGTGGAAGCTAAAGATGATGGCGACACTGCAATGATGGCACTTTATCGTGACAGTACCGTACAGCTTTACAATAATCTCAGCATTGGAGACGATCTTGGAGTTTCAACTGAAGAATTGTCTTTCATGACAGATGACGATTTTGAAAGTTTCGTTGATACTGTGCTGCATAATTATCTGCACGAACTGCAAACAGAACTCATGCCTTACGGACTTCATATCTTTGGTGTTCCGCCGGAAGATGAAAAACTTGTCCGCATGGTCAAATCTATGCTTGGAGGTGATTTTACAGATCATATCTATGATGTGTTACCCAAAACCAATGGTACAGAAGAGGAGTGGAATGACCAGGCCAACACTTATGCCATGTCACTTTTGAATGAAACATTGCTCAACGCAACCGATGTATCCAGCGCCCAGATCAAGGTGCTTGATCTTATTAACGAAAGTATTACAACAGATCTGCAAACAGCAATCGAATATGGTGACAACCTTGCCCTTACGACTCTGGAGATAGAACATACACTAAGAGCACTGAGTTCAGAATACATTGACCCAGGAACGGGAAATGACCCTATTCGTAATCCAGGTGCACTGCCAACCGGGAAGAATTTCTACAGCTTTGACCAGAGAACCATACCTGATGAGGAAACAGAAGCTATGGGCCGGGCGACTATCAATACATGGCTGGAGTCATACTACACTGAAAATGATGAATATCCTAATAAGGTATCCTTTGTCATGTGGTCTGTTGAAACCATGCGTCATGAAGGACTCATGGAAGCCCAGATCTATGAGCTGCTCGGTGTTGAAATAATAAGAAGCAGTGGAAGGATAACAGGGTTTGAGGTTATACCTGAGGAAGATATGAAACATCCAAGGATTGATGTGTTACTGATTCCTTCAGGACTTTACCGTGACACTTTCCCGTACCAGCTTCAACTCATGGATACCGCTGTACGCACGGTTGCAGATCTCAATGAGACCAACGAAACCAACTATGTAAGGATGAACTCAATGGCAATTGAGAACGCAATGCTGGAAAGCGGATATAACGAAAGTGTAGCACAATACATCTCGATGTCCAGGATATACAGTGAAGCCCCTGGTACTTATGGTACCGGTGTGACAGAAGCTGTAGAGGCAAGTGACACATGGAACAATTCATCTAAAATTGCGGATCTGTTCATTTCCAGAATGTCAAACATTTATGGGGTTGACACATGGGGAGAAAATTATGAGGATGTATTCAAACTCAATCTGGCAGAAGTAGATGTGGCTATCCACAGCGACACAAGCAACCTTTATGGGATCATGGATAATGACGACTATTATCAGTATCTTGGAGGGCTTGGGCTGGCCGTACGAACATTGAGTGGTGAAGACCCTTCAATGTTTATTGCAGACTTTAAAAATGTGCACAAACCTGAGATAATCACACTAAGAGAAGCTTTCGGTAAGGAACTGACAGCCAGGTATCTTAATCCGAACTGGATGAGCGGAATGATGGAGTTTGACTATGCCGGTGCCAGGGAAATGATGAAGGCTGTGGAATATATGTGGGGCTGGGAGGCAACTACCCCTGATCTGGTAACGGATTCTGACTGGGACAAGATGTACGGGACATATGTAATGGACAACAATGATCTTGGCATGAAAGAATTTTTCCGGGAAAATCCATACCAATACCAGTCTCTGACAGCCAGGATGATCGAAACCATAAGGAAAGACTCCTGGGATGCTTCAGACGAAGTATTACAGAATCTTGTTAAAGAGTATGTGGAATCCGTGGTTGAGAGTGGAGTCACCTGCTGCCATCACACCTGTGGAAATCCATTACTGGATAGTTATGTACAGAACGCAATGATAACAACAGGTGTCATTGACACTCAAACCAGGGCAGAATATCAGAAACTTATGCAGGAAGCAACTCATGTGCAAAGCAGTGCCACTGAACCACAGGAAACTTCCAGTAGCAGCAAAAGTCGAAGCAGCAGTCCAACAGGAACCGATCTGAAGATCGTGGAACCGGGTTCTGGTACATCCAACCAGACCATGATGTCAGATTCGGGTGCCGGACTGGATACTGATACGCCTGTTCTGGATTCTCAAAAGTCCACTCCTGATAACTATGTTGAAGGTTATGAAATGACAAAGGAAAGTATCACAGATCCTGAATCCGGAAGTGGATTCTCTGGCTCTGACATCATAGCGTCTGTGCTGGTGCTTGCCGCAGTTGGAGCTATATATGTGGGATTCTGGAAACGAAGGAAATTCTGAAATATTTTGGCGCTTTTGAAAAAAGCGTCTTTTCTTTTTTTATGAAATATTCAATACCAAGATCCAACAAAACACAAATCAAATCAAGTTAATCTGCTTTAAATCAATGAAAAATGATTAGTTCTGAGGTGCGATATGATGATCAATTACATAAAAAAGTACAGGAATATCTTTGCAGCAACCCTTATTATAGTATTTTTAGCAACAGCATTTGCTGCTGCAGAAAGTGCTGGCAACGATACAATAAATGCAACAGACAATACAGTAGATGCAGCCTTGTCGGAAAACGGTACAATAGCTGTAAATACTTCTACCATAGTGAAAATACCGGATATGGATATAAGGCCAAAAGTAAGCTATGTGCTATCCCGTCCTTATGCAGTTACACTTATGCAGAAAGTAGCCGCAGACCCGCAGATAAGCTCGCAAATGAATATCAGTATTTATCTTGGTACATCCTATGCAGATCTGGATTTTGATCTGAGCGACCAGGACATGCTTGTTCTGAGGAATCTTGATGCCTATGCTGTGGATAGCATTGCAGCAACCGTAAATGAAGCAAAAACAAACGGTGCACACGTTGTCTCAATAGGAGAGACCCTGGAAGCTTACGGACTTCATAACGTAAATACATCAGATTCACAGTACTCGGACATCAACCTTTATCAGGAGTATGAATCTCAGGATAACTTCAACGGACTCACGACTTTTCTAGGAGCAAAGTTCTTCGCTTTGAACTACTCCATTACAGCACCTGTGGAAAGACCTGTCTATGGCATCTATCATCCTCTTGCCCCTCAGATATATGGCAATCTTAGTGATTATCTTGACTGGTACAGTTCAACAGGAAGATATGATGCAGATAGTCCTACTATTGCAATAATAACTGATAGCTACAAGCGAGTTGAGAGGGACATGCCTCTGCTTGACCCGCTTGTGGAGGATATTGAAGAAAAAGGATACAATACTATTGTAACAACTTATGCTTACAAGGATGACAAGTCCTTGAGTTACCTGATGAAGGATAATAGATCCATTGCAGATGCTGCTATTATGATCTCACGTGGCTCACGCCTGCATTATTCTGATAATGAACATGGAATTTCTGACCTTCAGACACTGAACATAACTGTCCTGAATGGTGTCCGTTTGTTTTCAGGAGTAAGCGTGGAAGAATGGGAGAACAGTGTGCATGGAGTGCCACCTGCCCAGCAGTACCAGGTGGCATACGCAGAGCTTGATGGGATCATCGAGCCAATTGTAATCAGCGGAAAAGCCATAGATGAGGCAACAGGAATCGAATATAACCAGCCAATTGATTATCAGATAGACTGGCTTGTGGACAGGACAATAGCCTGGGCTGAACTACACCAAAAATCGAATTCAGAGAAGAAAGTGGTCATACCATATTACAACCCTGAAGGTGGTAAAGCAGATATGGGTGCGGATATTGATTACTATCTTGATGCACAGGCAAGTCTGGTAAATCTTCTTGAAGCTATGCAAGAGAGAGGTTACGACGTTGGCAGTGAAGCACTTCCAAATTCCAGTGAACTTGCAACCATGATGATGGAAAAAGGGCACAATATTGGTAACTGGGCTCCCGGAGAGCTGAGCAAAGCTGTTGAGAAGAGCAGCCCAATACTCATACCTGAGTCTCAGTACGTGCAGTGGTTTGACGAACTCCCACAGGATAAAAAGGACGAAATGACATCAATGTGGGGTGAAGCCCCTGGAAATATCATGGTCTATGAGAATTCCACAGATAAATATCTGGTCATTCCTGCACTCGAATTTGGAAATATTCTTCTTGCACCTGACCCACAACACGGATGGTCTTCAAGTGAAAAAGCAATGTATAACAATGCTTCATATCCACCAACACATCAGTGTTTTGCCTTCTACAAATACATGTCAAGAGAATATGAAGCCGATGCATTGTTCACTATATTCTCAAGTGTAGAACTGATGCCCGGTAAAGAATGTGGCCTCTCTGCAAAGGACTGGGGAGCACTACTAATGGAAGATATGCCACATATACATATACTTCCAATGGATGCAGAAGGTGTCTTTGACAGAAGAAGAGCAAATATGCTCATCATTGATTTCATGACACCGACAATAGTACCTGCAGGTCTTTATGGTGATCTTGCTAACCTTCAGCAAGAGATCACATTGTTCAAACAGGCCTCAGACAGCTCAGTAAAAGAGATCTATAGAGAAAGCATCATAAACCAGACAAAAAATCTGAGCCTTGACAATGACCTTAATGCTGACCTTGACTCAGTTGTGGGGGATGCAGAGCTTACAGATGCTTTCATTGATGGACTTTCAGTTTATCTCTATGAACTGAAGACTGCCTACATGCCATATGGTTCTCATATACTCAGTGAGATTCCTGAAGGGAAAAACCTTGTCATGCTCATAAAAGGTATGCTTGGAGATGGATATATTGAACATGTGGAAGCACTCGGTGGAAACGAAGAAGTTTCAGTTTTACTATTGAATGAGACCATTCTGAACGGTAGTTCTCCCCTTGATGCACAGATGATGCTACTTGGCCAGAACTCCACAGAACTTGGAACTGACCTGAATCTTGCTCTTGATTACCTGGAAAGGATACAGGACTGCGAATATGAGATAACGAAGATACTCGATGCACTTGACGGTACGTATATCACACCGGGACCATCAGGTGATCCTATAAGGAATCCGGATGCTTTGCCAACAGGCAGAAATATTTACACATTCGATGACCGGCTTATCCCTACAAAAGCAGCATGGACGCTTGGTTCCCAGCTTGCAGATGACATGCTTGCATTGAAACTTGAAGAAGATGGACAGTATCCTGAAAAGATAGCTTTCCTGCTGTGGTCTGTGGAAACCACAAGAAACCAGGGGGTTATGGAATCCGAGATATTCAAACTTCTGGGAGTGGAACCGGAGTATGACAGCAAGAACAGGGTTGCAGGCCTAAGACTTATGAATTCTACGGAACTGGGCAGATCAAGGATAGACGTGATGGTGGTAACTTCAGGTCTTTACCGTGATGTGTATCCAAGCAAGATAACGCTCATAGATGAAGCTATCAGACTGGCAGCAGCAGCTGACAATGATACATATCCCAACTATGTGAGCATACATTCCAATGCAACATATCAGAGCCTCATAGATGAAGGATACAATGAATCAGTGGCATACAACCTGTCGGTTTCAAAGATTTTCTGCCCTCCACCAGGAGGATATACACCTGGAATACAGGAAGCCATAAGCAGTGATACATGGGAAGATTCAGACGAGATAGCCGACCTCTACATTGACAGGATGGGATACATCTATGGAAAGGAGATGTGGGGAGAGCATTACTCAACTGTATTGAAGAAAAACCTTGCAGATGTTGATACTGCAGTGTTTAGCAGAACATCGAATCTTTATGGTGTGCTTGACCACAATATGGTAGCTGCTTATTTCGGTGGCTTGAGCATGTCAGTTGAAAGAATTAGCGGCTTCGAACCTGACATGTACATTAACGACCTTAGCAGTTCCCCGGATATTGAGACACTCAATGAATTCCTTAACAAGGACCTGCGTTCACGCTATCTTAATCCAAACTGGATAGAAGGGATGATGGGTAACGGATTTGATGGTACAAGATATATGGACTCTGTCTTTGAAGTCATGAGGGTATGGGATGTGACAAGCCCGTCTCTTGTAACTGATGATATGTGGAATGAGATGTACGATGTCTATATCGAGGATAAATATGATCTTGGTATAAATGAGTACTTTGAAGCTGCTAATCCCTATGCAGGACAGTCAATGAAAGCTACATTAATGGAGTCCATTCGCACAGGTTATTGGGACCCATCAGATGAAGTTACTCAAAAACTTGTGAAGGAATATGTTGAATCAGTTAACGAAAATGATGTTACCTGCTGCCACCATACCTGTGGAAATCCATTGCTGGATAAATTCGTACGAGAAAATATGGACCTATCAGACATTAGCCAGCAAGATCAGGAAATCTACAAGAACAAAATGTACGATGCAACCCAAAGAGAAATAATCCAGATAGCCCAACCTGAACAGGAAGATAATTCCGGCAGTCGTAGTAGCCGCAGCAGCAGTTCAACAGGAACTGAATTGAAGATCGTTGAATCCAGCTCTGGCTCAGGATCAGCCAACCAGACAACTGTGACAGATTCAGGAGCCGGGATGGACATTGATAACCCTGCCCAGGATGCACAAAGGTCTACACCGGATGATTACATAGAAGGTTATGAAATGACAAAGGAAACTGTCCCAAATACCGAAAGCTCAAGTGCTTTCTCAGTAACAGGTTCGGAGCTGGCAGTTTCTGTTCTGGTGCTTGCCTTAGTTGGAGTTATATATGTAGGATTCTGGAAACGAAGAAAATTCTGAAATGTTTTGGCGCTTTTGAGAAAAGCGCCTTTTATTTTTTTAGGATAACTCCTGTAAACAATATATTGCACAAACACTAAAAATATATTTCATCTGAAAATATTCACTATGTTTTATATAGTTGTTTGTATGAATATATTCACTAATCAAAGATACTTTTAGTTTTATATTCCAGCATAAAAACAGGAAATCAGTTTATGAATGAAACAAAAATCATATTCATCTCCATTATTGTGATTCTGCTTTCTTCAATGAGCGTTTTGGCAAGCGATGAGAACCAAATTCTTTTAAAATCATCCTGTATAGACACAGACACCGTATCAATACAAAACGAAACTATTCAGTATAAAACAAAAACAACATCAATGCCCCAGTTCATTGAAGGGGGCGCTAAATACTATATAGTACAATTTGAAGGACCAATCATTCAGGAATGGAAAGTTGAGGTTCAAACTATAGGAGCTGATTTTTTTGATTATATTCCAAATAATGCTTTTGTGCTCAGGATGAATGAAACTGAAAAACGTCTTGTTGAGTCACTTGAATTTGTACACTGGACAGGAGATTATCTCCCTGAATACAAATACAGATCAGAGATCGTAAACAGTTCTGATAAGGGTGCAGGATCAGATCCACAGGACATGATTGATCTGATTGTATTTGTTTTTGACCCGGATGAGGTACCAAGAATAGAGTCTGATATTTTAGCCATTGACGGATCAATACTTGAAAGATCAGATATTCTCCTGGGAGTACGGATACAAAGAAAGACCATTGACAAGCTTTCTTTGATCAGTGGGATAAGCTGGATAGAACAATACGCGGGTCCATCCTTATCAAACGATGTTGCAGCAGGCATAAGCAATGTTGACACAGTACGTAATACATTGGATCTGAAAGGAAGTGGTCAAATCGTTGCAGTTTGTGATACAGGACTTGATACAGGAGTAAATGACAACTCAATGCATGCGGACATAAGAGGCAGGATCCTGAGTATCACTGATCTTTCAGGTGATGGAGCCGAAGATATCAGTGGTCACGGAACTCATGTAGCAGGTTCTGTGCTTGGAAATGGAGAAATGTCAGGTGGACAATATGCAGGAATTGCACCTGAAGCTCAACTGGTGTTCCAGGCAGTGGGTAATGATAGTGACTATTTATATCTGCCAGGTAATCTAAGTGAGGTATTTCAACCAGCATACAATCTCGGAGCAAGGATACATACCAACAGTTGGGGAGTTGATTCCAGTGGTGAATATGATTCCCGTTCATACTACGTAGATCACTTTGCATGGAATAACCCTGACATGTTGATATTATTCTCTTCCGGTAATGAAGGGGTAGATCTTGACTCAGACGGTGTGGTCGACCCGGACTCACTCAATTCCCCAGGAACTGCAAAGAACTGCATAACGGTAGGAGCATCTGAAAGCTACAGAGGGGATACCTTTTCAATCGGCAATTATTCAACATGGGGCACACGCTGGCCAAAACGGTTCAATGAAAATCCGTTAAAAGATGACTACATAGCTGATAATCCTAATGGAATTGCTGCTTTTAGCAGCAGAGGACCAACAGATGACGGGAGGATAAAACCTGATCTCGTTGCCCCCGGTACATTTATAATTTCTACAAAATCAAGTCGGGCCAGCTGGTATGATTGGGGTGTTCCGAAGAATGAAGATGATGAATATGATGAATATTATGCATATTTTGGTGGTTCAAGTATGTCAACACCAATTGTCGCAGGCTCTGCGGCACTTGTTCGGGAATACTATGCAGAGATAGAAAAGGTGACAAATCCCAGTGCTGCATTGATAAAAGCAACTTTGCTCAATGGTGCATATGATATGACCCCTGGACAATATGGTGAAGGAACTACACAGGACATCAATGGCCGACCCGATTATTCACAGGGATGGGGACGTCTTGATGTCGATAACTCAATACAGCCAGAATACCCGGCAGTAATAGCATATTTCGATTATGTTCCCATGAATAGTACTTCTGATTCATGGGAGCACACATACGAATATGTAAAAAGTGGCCAGCCCATGAGATCAATGCTTGTGTGGACAGATTACCCCGCAGCACCCGCAGCATCAAAGGCACTTGTAAACGACCTTGACCTTATAATTACAGGGCCATCAAAAACATATTATGGCAATGATGGCCCGGACCGTACAAACAACGTTGAAGGAATTGAGATCGAAAAGGTTGCAGAAGGTGACTATACAATTACAGTTGAAGCATACAATATACTCCATGCTCCTCAGGACTTTGCACTGGTATCTGCCTTCACCTGCGATAATAATGAGTATCCTGCAAATGGTTCATATGCACAGAACAGCACAGCTGTAGTGTCAGCCGATATCGTACATCCTGCTGGTGTGGACAAGGATTCTATTAATTTAGATATAAACGATATCGATGTTGTGTTTGATACCACCAGCATACCAGGGGGATACAGGGTATGGTACGACACGTCTGTTCCTTTCCAGAGCGGAGTAAATAATGTGTCATTCACAGCCCTGACAAATAAAGGACAAGAATTCACCTATGCATGGACGTTCAGTACCAGACCTGAAATAAACAGCTTCAGGTTTGACGGCTTGAGTCCGCAAGTAGTCGGAACAGTGGACGAAGGAACAAAGACGATAACTCTCACAGTGCCCTATGGAACTGATCTAAGCTCACTGGTTCCAACAATAATGCATACAGGAGCAAAGATTGCTCCAAATACAGGACTTGCCCAGGATTTCACAAGTCAAGTTGTATATACTGTGACTGCAGAAGATAGCAGTATTCAAGAATACACAGTAACGGTTAATATAGCTCCAAATCCTGCTAAAGCTATCACAAGCTTTGACTTTGAAGCACTTTCAGTAACAGGAACAGTTGATGAAGGAGCAAAAACAGTTGATCTGACAGTTCCATTTGGTACTGATGTTACCGCATTAACTCCAACAATAGTTCATACAGGAGCAAGTGTTTCACCTGATATTGGAGTAGCTCAGGACTTTACTAATACTGTTACATACACTGTAACTGCAGCTGATGCAAGTACTCAGGAGTATGTTGTAACAGTAACAGTGGCAGCACATCCTGCTAAAGCTATCACAAGCTTTGACTTTGAAACACTTTCAGGAACAGTTGATGAAGGAGCAAAAACAGTTGTTCTGACAGTTCCATTTGGTACTGATGTTACCGCATTAACTCCAACAATAGTTCATACAGGAGCAAGTATATCGCCTAATACAGGACTTGCACAGAATTTCACAAATCAAGTTGTATATACTGTAACTGCGCAAGATAACAGTATTCAAGAATACACAGTAACAGTTAATGTAGCTCCAAATACTGCAAAGGAGATAACAAGTTTTGATTTCGACGGCTTGAGTCCGCAAGTAGTCGGAATAGTGGATGAAGGAACAAAGACAGTAACTCTCACAGTTCCATATGGAACTGATCTAAGCGCACTGGTTCCAACAATAATGCATACAGGAGCAAAGATTGCTCCAAATGCAGGACTTGCACAAAACTTCGCAAGTCCAGTAGCATATACGGTAACTGCAGAAGATGCCAGCAATCAAGAATACACAGTAACAGTTGATATAGCTCCAAATACTGCAAAGGAGATTACAAGTTTTAATTTTGCTGAAATTGATCCAGCAGTATTTGGTACCATCAACGAATCATTAAAAACAGTAATCCTGAAAGTGCCACATGGAACAAATGTCAGCGCACTGATACCAACGATAATGCATACAGGAGCAAACATAACTCCAAATTCAGGACTTGCACAAAACTTTGCAAGTCCAGTAACATATACAGTAACTGCAGAAGATGATAGCTATCAGCAATACACCGTAACAGTGAATATAATTCCAAATACTGCAAAGGAGATTACAAGTTTTAATTTCGACGGCTTGAGTCCGCAAGTAGTCGGAATGGTGGATGAAGGAACAAAGATGGTAACTCTTACAGTACCTTATGGAACTGATCTAAGTTCACTGATACCAACAATAATGCATACAGGAGCAAACATAACTCCAAATTCAGGTTTTACCCCGGATTTCACAAATCCTGTAACATACACGGTAACAGCAGAAGATAAGACTGATCAAAAATACACAGTAACAGTTAATGTAGCTCCAAATACTGCAAAGGAGATAACAAGTTTTGATTTTGCTGAAATTGATCCGGCAGTAAATGGTAGCATCAACGAATCATTAAAAACAATAACCCTGAAAGTGCCACATGGAACAAATGTGACAGCTCTTGTACCAACTATTGTACACAGCGGGACAAATATATCGCCTAATACAGGAGTGGCACAGAATTTCACAAATCCTGTAATATACACAGTAACAGATGCAAATAGTAGCACTCAAAACTACACTGTGAGCGTGATAATTGCAGCAAATACAGACAATAACCCACCCGCAACACCAACAAACAGTGGTGGCGGTGGCGGTGGTGGTGGAGGCACTACAGGCGAGGCATATGAGAATATCGAAGTTAAGGATGTAAGTTCCATGTTTGTAAACAAAGATATGTCTGCAAGGTTTGAATTTAAAAATGAGAACAATGACATCCAGTACGTTGAATATGATTCATTGAAAAATGCAGGGTCTATTTCTGTAACAATCGAATGTCTGAAAGACAGGTCAACATTTGCAGACAGTCTACCTGCAGGTAAAATATACAGGAACGTTAACATATGGGTCGGAAAGACAGGATATGCAACTCCGAATAATATTGTTGAACCCATGATCGGCTTTAGAGTGAACAATAGCTGGATAGAGAATAATAACATTAATGTAAATAGCATTGTGCTTAATCGATATGATGGTAGTTGGAACAAACTCCCAACTGCACAGACAAGTTTTGACAATAGCTACCACTACTTTGAAACAAGTACACCAGGATTTTCACCGTTTGTCATTACTGGTGACTCTCTGGGAAGTGAAGAAAATCTGAATGATGGAACTGAAAACCTACTTTCAACCCAGGATGCCAGTTTATCTGAGCTCAACAGTTCAATAGTAAATGAAACTCAGCCGGAAAATGTACTTAGTGCTCTGTCCGGTTTGATCAGCTGTCTGATAATATCTTTTGTATGCTTCCTTGTACGGAAGCAGTAAACATTTAATCGTGTTTATATGAACCACGCATAAAAGATGCATTTATATATTTGTTTATTGAACAGCACATATAAATATATTTGAAATAATATACAATCATTTCAAATCTAACTGTTGGATGCTGGATCATGCACACTAAAAACGAAATCCTGGTAATACTAGTCCTGTTAATATCAATCACCGTTTTAACTGCTTCCGGAAGTACAAGCAATACGGAGGAAAATCCTGATGACTTCATCCTGCTGAAAGCCGGATACGTTAATACAGGCATAATCACAGAGTCTGAGAATCAAACATATGAGCAGTCTCCTATGATTCAGTCTGCCCAATCAACTGGATATTCAGAAAAATACTATATTGTACAATTCACCGGACCGGTGCAAGATGCCTGGAAGCAGAATATAACATCAAAAGGGGCTTCTATCTACAATTACATTCCTAACAATGCATTTGTGTTCAGGATGAATGAAGAAGTAAAAAATCAGGTCTATTCAATGGTTTATGTAAAATGGATAGGTGAGTACAAAGCATCTTACAAATATGAACCTGAACTAATATCTAATGAAAATGAAAACACATACAATCTCCTGCTTTTCTCTTCAGCAGATACAGAAAGAATAAGCTATGAAATCCAATCACTTGGCGGAGACATCCTTTCAAATTCTGAAAATGTATTAAAAGTAAACATCACAACAGACAAACTTGATGATATAGCTGCCATAAACGGAATAAGCTGGATTGAAAAGTACGTCCAGCCAAGAGCTACAAATGATGTTGCTGCAGGCATTATCACTGTGGATACTATACACAATACCTACGGCCTAAATGGTAGCGGACAAATAGTTGCTGTGTGTGATAGCGGACTTGACACAGGTGTGAACAACAGCTCAATGCATGCAGACCTTAGGGGAAGGATACTGAGCATCACTGATCTGTCAAATGATGGAAGTTCTGCAGACCAGTTAGGACATGGAACCCATGTAGCGGGTTCTGTGCTTGGAAATGGTTCACTATCAGGAGGAAACTACAGTGGAATGGCACCTGAAGCTCAGCTGGTATTCCAGGCAGTGGGTAATGATAGTGACTATTTAAATCTGCCAGGTAATCTAAATGAGGTATTTCAACCAGCATACAATCTCGGAGCAAGGATACACACCAATAGCTGGGGAGACGCATCACGTGGAGAATATACCATATTATCACAACAGGTTGACCAATTCATGTGGGAACATCCTGATATGCTAATCCTTTTCTCAGCAGGCAACTCAGGCAAAGATTTAGACTCAAACGGAGTTATTGATAATGGTTCAATGGTGTCACCGGGAACTGCAAAGAACTGTCTTACTGTTGGTGCATCAGAAAATGAGAGAGGAGATACTTTTGGAGTAACCCCTTATTTAAATTGGGGGAGTGGGTCATGGCTTGCATCTTATCCGGCAAATCCTATTAAAGACGATTACATGTCCAGCAATAGCAAAGGTCTAGCTGCATTCAGTAGCCGTGGACCAACTGCTGACGGCCGGATCAAACCCGATATTGTTGCACCGGGAACATTCATTGCTTCCGCAAGATCAAGTGTGTCAAATACATCAGAATGGGGGATTATTGATGAAAATTATCTCTATATGGGTGGCACAAGCATGTCCACACCTATCGTTGCAGGATCTGCTGCCATTATCAGGGAGTACTATACCGAAGTAGAAAATCTCAGCAACCCAAGCGCTGCATTGCTTAAAGCAACACTTCTCAATGGAGCATATAACATGATTCCCGGACAATATGGGTCGGAAGATTATCAGGAGATATCGGGCAGGCCAGATTACTCACAGGGATGGGGACGTGTTGATGTTGAGAATTCCATCTATCCACAATACTCAAAAACAATCAAATATTTTGATAACCCAGCTCCTTTGAATCTCAGTGAATCATGGAATCTGAGCTATAATGTCCTCTGTACATCTGAACCACTCAGAGTTACGCTCGTCTGGACAGATTATCCCGGAGATGCAGCTGTAGTTCCACAGCTAGTGAATAACCTTGATCTAAGCGTGATTGGTCCCGATGCTACATATTATGGAAACGGGGCTCCTGACACAGTGAATAATGTAGAAGGCGTTGAATTGCTTTATCCGGTTGCCGGTACATATACTATTACGGTAAATGCTACAAACGTTCCACAGGGCCCACAGAATTTCTCACTTGTGATCTCTTATGGTCATGATGGCACCGATATGTATCCTGAACATAATTCGTATACAACTAACAGCACAACTGCTGTATATATGAACCTTACACATACCGACGGAATTGATCCCGGCACTATAAATATGACAATCGATGGTTCAAATGTGATGCACTCCCTTGATAATATCACTGGTGGATACAAAGTGGGGAATCAGACGCTACAACCATACTCTGAAGGATATCACAACGTGTCTGTCAGTGCATTGACAAATCTAAGTGAAGAACTAAGATATGAATGGAGATTTTACGCCAGCGTTGAAGAAAATGTGATAAACATACAGGGTCTTGAAGAAAATTCCGTAATACAGGATGCGGAAATTGATGTAAATGTAACTAACAACAAATTATGTGAGTTCTGGTACAATGTTGATAATGGAAATAATTCCACAGTTGAAACCGGATTCTCATTCAATGCCACCCTGAACCTAAATGAAGGCAATCATAATCTAACGGTCTTTGCTGAAGATATCACAGGGAATATGAGTTTGACAACTGTCAATTTCACAGTATTCACAAGCCAGCCAGTTATTGAAGCACCTGTGCCAGGAACAATATATTACTTCCCAAGTAACAGTTTTACAATGAATGGAAGTGCCGGTATTGCAACAAATGTTTCAGTTTATGTGAACGAAGTAATGACAAACTGGTCATATCCTGTTTCAAACGGAGTTTTCAATATCAGCAAGATTCCGCTTTCCAATGGAACAAACAGCATCAATGTCACTTCTATCTACAATAATTCACAGGCTGATTATTTCAGTTCCAATACCACCATATATCTGAGCCTCGGGGCGACATTCAACACAGAAGGTAATGATGAAGTAACACTTACAGTTCCTGGTATAGGGAACAATATAACTCATCCAATACTTAATTTCAATATTGCCGGCACATCTGCCAATCCGGGTAATGTATCTGCTTCCGTAGTAAGAGGAGAAGAACCTGGAAACTCATCTGTTTTAACAGGTCATGCAATCGATATCAGAGTGTTGAATGGATCAGATGCAAACTATTCACATCAGTTTGGAAGAAATGTTTCCCTTACACTTGGATACGATCCGGTTCGTGTAACTGACACCGAAAAGCTTGTGCTTGCATGGTATGATCCTGCTGAAGCAATATGGATTCCATTAAAAAGCTCGGTAAACAGCTCTGCACATACAGTTAGCGCAAATATTACTCACCTGAGCATTTATGCTCCACTTGAGGATAATACCGCACCCGTCATCAGTAATCTTGTAAGTTCCAGTAGCACTACATCCATAACTCTCATATGGGAAGCATCTGATGACACGGATTACGTGGAGATATGGAAAAATGCAGTTTTCCTTTCAAACTATTCAAGCTCACAGATGACGGACAGAGGTCTTTCTTCCGGCACAAGCTACAATTATAGTATTAAACCAGTAGATTTTGCAGGTAACCATGGAAACTGGTCCAATACCACCGTAAGAACATCCGCACCGGTTAGCGTCGCATCAACTCCCTCCGGTGGGGGTGGAGGCGGTGGAGGTGGTGGCTCCACAGGTGAGGATCTTGAGAATATTGCACTTAAGGATGTACTTTCAGTGTATGTCGGAATGGACGACATAGTAGACTTTGATTTTGACGATGAGAGGAATGATATTGATTATATCCGTTACCAGTCATTGAAAAATGCCGGAAAGATCAGTACAACCATTGAGATATTGAAGAACAGATCCACATTTGCAGATAAGCCGGTCTCCGGGCTAGTATACAAAAATATGAACATCTGGGTTGGTAAGACAGGTTATGCCACAGAGACTAATATAAAAAACCCGGTTATAGGGTTCAGGGTCAGTAAAGAATGGATAGAGAACAATGAAGTTGATCCAGCCACCATAGCACTGAACAGGTACAATGGAGATAGCTGGGAAATGCTGGATACAAAACAAAATGACCCAGGTGATGATTATCTTTACTTTGAAGCAAGCACTCCGGGATTCTCACCTTTTACAATTACTGCAGAAGAACCACTCAAAAACAATGTAGAGAAAACTGCAAGCACTGATATATTAACAGAAGAGCTTGCAGATATCACTACAGCCCCTACAGAAGAAAATGAAAAGCATGCCAGTAGAAATATTCCTGCTATATCAGGTCTTGCAACAATATTGATACTAACAATTGTCTGTATATTTGTCAGGAAACAGCAAAATTAATATTCAACTGCATACCATTTAGCGCTGGAGAAATTAAATTTGAAAGGAACAGTGCTTGGTATCGAGGGTACCGCATGGAACCTCAGTGCTGCAATAGTTAATGAGAAAGATGTCATTGCAGAAGTATCTGACATGTACCGGCCCCCCACTGGAGGAATACATCCCAGGGAGGCTGCTCAGCATCATGCAAAGTATATTTCTTATGTAGTAACGGGAGTATTGGATGAAGCAAAGAAAAAAGGAGTGGATGCTTCACAGATAGATGCTATCTCTTTTTCCCAGGGACCTGGGCTTGGCGCATGCCTGCGCACCGTGGCAACTGCTGCCAGAATGCTTGCAATAAGTCTTGATATACCGCTTGTAGGTGTAAATCACTGTCTGGCCCATGTGGAGGTCGGTCGCTGGAAAACTCCTGCAACTGATCCCGTCACCCTCTATGTCAGCGGTGCCAACTCACAGGTATTGGCCTACAGGATGGGAAAATACAGAGTATTCGGAGAAACACTGGATATCGGCCTTGGAAACTCCTTTGATAAATTTGCAAGAACTGCCGGCCTTGGACATCCAGGCGGACCACAGATAGAGCAGTTTGCAAAGAAAGCTTCAACGTATATCCCACTTCCGTATGTTGTGAAGGGGATGGATCTCTCTTTTTCAGGATTGTCCACGGCTGCAACAGATGCCCTTAAAGCAAATTCCATGGAAGATGTATGTTACTCTTTTCAGGAAACTGCCTTTGCAATGGTTGTTGAAGTCACGGAAAGGGCCCTTGCACACACCGAAAAGAACGAAATACTTCTGGCAGGGGGAGTCGGAGCCAATATGAGACTGCGGGAAATGCTGGATATAATGTGCACAGAAAGAGGAGCTTCTTTCTATGTACCGGAAAAAAGGTTCATGGGAGATAATGGTGCTATGATAGCATATCTTGGACTTTTGATGTATGATTCGGGGAATGTCATTGAGATTGAAAATTCACATGTGAATCCTAATTTCCGGCCTGATAGTGTGGATGTCACATGGCTTCCAAAAGACATTGCAGGCAGGAGATGAACATGTACCTGATAAGTGGTGCCGAAGCAAGTGTAAAAATGGAAGATGGAGTGCTCATCAAGGAGAGAGTTCCAAAGAGCTACCGGCTGAAGGACCTTGATGAAAGGATAAGGAGAGAGAGAACAAAAGCCGAGGCCAGATTGTTGTCTGAAGCCAGAAGAGCTGGTGTGCCAACGCCCATCATCTATGACATCTATAATTCCACCATAAAAATGCAGTACCTCAACGGAACTGCAGTGAAACATGTGATCGATGAGAATCTCAGTGAGCAAATTGGATCTCTTGTGGCTGAACTACATATGGCAGGCATTATCCACGGAGATCTCACAACATCCAACCTGATATTTTTCAACGACAGGATATATATGATAGATTTCGGACTCGCATTTAATGACAGTAGCATCGAGGCACGTGGTGTTGATGTACATGTCCTGTTCCAGACATTTGAAAGCACACACCGTGACCATGGGATACTGATTGATGCATTCTGCAGAGGTTACAGGAAGGATTTCAGGCAGGCAGATGAAGTTCTTGAAAGAGTAAAAGAAATTGAAAAAAGAGGAAGATATGCGTAAAATAGTATTTGTTACAGGTAATAAGGGTAAGTTCAGGGAAGTGAAGGGTATACTTGCAGCAAGGGGATTTGAAGTCATACAGAATACGGATGGCTATCCTGAGCTTCAGGAAGATGATCTGGAGCCTATCGCTGCATACGGTGCAAAATGGGCAGCAGATAAATTAGGAACGCCTGTTATGGTTGATGATTCCGGACTGTTCATAAAAGTACTCAAGGGTTTTCCAGGACCTTACTCTGCATTTGTTGAAAAGAAACTTGGAAACCAGAGAGTCCTTAAGATAATGGAAGATGAAACTCAGAGGACGGCAATGTTCAAGTCAGTCATAGGATATTGTGAACCTGATGCTGAACCACTCACATTTACCGGAACAGTTGAAGGAACTATCTCCTTTAAAGAGCTGGGAACCGGCGGGTTCGGATATGATCCTATATTTGATTACAATGGAAAGACCTTTGGAGAACTTGGGGATGAGTTCAAGAATACTGTTTCACATCGCAGAAAAGCACTTGATAAGTTCTTAGAATGGCTTGAATGAAATAAAAGGGGAAATAAAACGTGGTTGGGGTTAAAGGAACTACATTTTTCAGGGATACACGTGGTGTTGACACCATCCCTCTTAAAATGGTGTTTTATCTTGCAGTGACAGCTGCTATCATATTCCTTGTAGCTTTTTCATGGAATAATCTGTCTCCAATCTATTCAGGAGCAAAGGACAGCGAGCAGATCAATGACGCGGCACTTGAGCTCCTGTCTATACAGAATGGTTATGCAAGGACTCTTCAGGGATATAATGACCCTCAAGGATCTACATGCAGTGTCAAATTATCATTGCCTGATGTAGATTATCTGGCATTTGGGGTAGACCCGGACCCGGATATGAATGGTAATCTTAATGATACTCAATGGACCCTGGAAAACAATACAATTATCTGCCAGTACAAAAACGGTGTCAAGGATAGATATGATATTGATGGTAATGTAATCTATTTCAGAAAAGGAAAAGTGGATAATAGTGGAATATGGGTCCTTGATGATGGGCAGAATAAAAGTGAAAATATGGGAGTTGTAATTGAAGGACCCATATCAGGGAACTTCGATCTTGAGCTTGTGCTGGCAGATAAGAAATATACACTTTCACATTTTTGAGCTGATCTTCAATATCTCAGCAGTATATATTTATTATCAAAGTAAGCACCTGGTGTTGTAAAGTCGAATACTACAAGAGCTCCGGCTTCTGGTCTCACCTGGAAAGAAACCTCTGTCCTTGGAGGAAGACCATCATACTCCTCATCATCTGCCTTGAATACTTTTCGTATATCAACCACTATTTCCATGATATCCCCGGTCCTCAACACAGGTTGTGTAGCTTTGAACACGGTTTGATCACGGGAGCGTATAGGACTTACTGAGAAGTACTCAGCTGTAGGTTGATGTATCTCATAGCTGGAAGCTGAAGTATCATATCTCACATTAGCAACATGTGCTCCATCTGAGAGATAGATTATCAATTGAGACAGATCAACATCTTCACTTCCCGGTCCAAGAGATACAGAAATATGTAACTTTGCAATCTCACCATAGTCTACTGTATCTTTAACAACTATTTCACCGGTGCGGTTGCTGTCGCTACCCCCATCTATAATAAAATCGTAAGTATCGTTCTGTGAAAAACGATGCTCAAAGAATGAACCATCGGCAACAGAATGATTTATCCCATCCACCGCTATATCAAAAGCTCCTGAAGAAGACACCCATTCAACCATTTGACCTTTATGAATTGTCAAATTAGTATCTGAGGCCGAACCATCTGTTACCTCAATCGTGGAATATGTCGCACGTTCACCTTCCACACGGTCAATTCTCATGTTAGAAGCAACCTCACGTGTTGTTTCCTGACCGGTCTGCGATGCTTTCTGCTGTAGCACACCAGAAGTCTTTATTAAAAGAGCTGATGCTACTGCAGCCACAAGTACCATTGATATGAATATGATAAGAGTACCTATACCTACTTGTGCACGGTCATCCCTGTGCATTGAATGCTTCTGATTTGCTTTCGTGCGATTCCCTCATGAAACGTTTTAGCAATCGTGTAACAGACTTGTATTGCCATTCATACTATATTAACTATATTATTTAATACCATTGTATCGTTTATATAAATATTGAGCTATTTATATTCAAATTAGTGACTATATGTCAGAATATAAAATACGGTTCTGTAGAAATCCTGTAAATTCCATTTTTAAATTCAGTATTATTCAATAAATGCATTATTTCAATAGTCTTCAGTATAGGATCAGGAACTTTTCACATGCTGCGGTTAGTCATATTATTCTTTGATTATAACCCCATCCCGAAGGGTCCGGCGGAGCCGGCACAGTCCAAAAAGATGAATAAAATAATCTATTGCTTGCAGCTCTTTTTTACATACGATAATTAAAAAAGTGGTTTTTTTCTATAGAGCCTTTATTTTATTTATTTTATTTTAACTCCTTAGAAATCCTATTAATTGCAAGTTTTAACTCAGCAAGCTTCAACAAGTATTTTTTTCAATAGTATGCAGAATGATAATAAAGAAACGTGCCGCCTGCGGCGGGTGCTTGCATTGCTGTTTGTTTATAATACCCATTCTGAAGGTAAGACAAAGCCGGCACAGTCCAAAAAGTTGAATAAAATAATCTGCTGCTTCCAACTCTTTTTTGCATACGCTAATTAAAAGCAGTGATGTTTTCTACTGAGCCTAAAATACATTATATTTAAAAAATATATGAACACTTTCACATTTTACTATGTAATTGATCATGTAAAACAGGACTTGTCCATCAAAATTGCACGTGCTGGAGCAGCATCGCACCCAATTACTTTCAAAGGAAGGCAGATAAAAAAATAAATGCCAGCTCTTACTTCGGATAAGTGCAAATACTCAACAATATTCAATCCATTGCGCAAAAAAAGTTTATGGTTTGGCAGGGAAGGTTCTGAATCAACAGAAAGAGTATCCACAGCAACTATGGTAAATCCATGATCCAAGATCCAGGTACCTGCAGTTGCCGCAAGCATACGCCCTGAATCGGGAGATTTGCAATATTTAGAATGCTTTTTTGATTTTATCAAAAGAACAGACAGATCCTCTTCATCTGTATATTGTGCAAAACACTTTTCCAGTTCATCCTCTCTAATGCAGCCATCACCAGAAGACAGGTCAAGCAGAACAGCTCTCCCCATAAATGATTCAGGTGCAAGTTCATCAACGCTTTTTCCATTGGCGAATATATGAGAAGGAGCATCAACATGAGTTCCGGTATGTGTACCAATGCTCATTCTGGATACCACAAAACCATCCTTTTCTATTGATGTGACTCTTTCAATAAGTGGTTTGGGGTCTCCCTCGTATACTGGAGTATCCGGGGAGATGCCAGTAGTTATGTCTATTAGCTTGAACGACATTTTTAAAAATAAAGGAGGATATTTCACTCCAGAAAGCGAAGAGAGTTATCAAGTACGGCCTGTGCCTGCTTTTCAGTTAAACCTGCGCCCATGGCAACTTTTAAGGCAAACTCTTTTGTAATGAGATTACCGGGACTGTGGGCATCCGTATCAACTATAAGAGTGGCGCCTGCTTCCATGCCAATCCTTGCAACATGGCCGTTTGTCCTGTTATGCCCGTTGCGGGCAGTTATCTCAAGGCACACGTCATTATCAAGAGCAGCTTCAGCTTCTTCAATAGTAATAAAGCCAGGATGTGCAAGTATATCGACATCTGCAAGTTCAACTGAAGCAGCATTGGTGCCTGGCATAACAGGTTCATTTATAGTTTCACCGTGAACCACCACAATATCTGCGCCCAGTTCTTTTGCCATCCTTGCAAGAGGAGCAATTTTTCGAGGGGGGACATGGGTAATCTCCACACCTACTTTAATCTGAATATCAAACTCATCTTCAAGGTACTTGACCTTACTTACATTTTTCAGAACATGTTCAACATTTGTGAAATCTGCATGGTCAGTTATACCTATAGCCCTGTATCCGTGAACTACCGCCCGTCTCACAAGTTCGCTGGGGATTAGCTCACCATCACTGAAAATAGTATGAGTATGCATATCTATCATAAAAATACCTCATTAATTCTGAGAATGCTTCCTTCTATGCTTTGAAATTAGATAAAGTCATTCATAGGAACAGTAGTTCCGATTAGGTGTAGTTCCGAATGAACACATCCATCTTTCTTCCTTTTGTCCAAATTTATTTTTAAAAATAATGCACAGACCACTCACATGTACCTGATCCATTCAAAATTTTGCATAAACATTGTCCTTATTTTTCACATGTGTATTTAATTTTATATGGCTTACGCTAACCATACTCGAAAATGGTATCAGCAGATGGTATTTTTTGAGTAGGTTTTTAGAGATTAAATCATTACTTGCCGATTCAAGAGAGTTAGTAGAGGATGTTGCGGCATGTAACATGACTGTGACAACATCTTGGTAATCAAATTTTACATTTGATGGCAAGGTTAT
>Ga0265295_1002671_pt1 | contig 27497 bp, 39 predicted proteins | sample Munlansysbiofilm_FD_192503 | JGI IMG/M metagenome (GOLD analysis project Ga0265295, IMG submission 192503) | Leachate microbial communities from a municipal landfill in Southern Ontario, Canada - Methane capture system biofilm | ecosystem: Engineered > Solid waste > Landfill > Unclassified ... | reverse complement strand
TATAACGTCTTGACTGACATTGAGCCTGCCGTTTCCATTGGCATAGATGCAGGCACGTTCATAACAGGCTGGACAACAACAATAACGTTTAATTAAACAGGAGAAAATATAATGGCTAAAGTAATTTATGGAACAGATGGAATTAAGCAGAAAGACTATCGCATTTATGTTGGTCTTTCTGACAACTCTACTCTTCAGAACGCAATTGACACCTATGTTGCTTCACCAACTCAGACAAACCTTAATGCGCTTATAGATGACCAAGGCGGTCAAGCCGATACCAAGCTACAAGAGTTTGGTGAATGCCGAGCAGATTCTATTGATATGAGCATTGCGGATGGTGACTCTGTTGATGGCAATGTTTTAGGGAAGATTGTATTGAACAAAACTGGAACATTTACCGCTGAACTTTTGAATGCTACTCCCGCAAATATTGCCGCAATTGAACTACTTGATGGTCAGAGTTGCACAGTATTAATGCTGGAACGTGATACCCATCTCGTTAATGGGACGGCAAATAAAACTGCTATTCTAATGAATGGATTCAACCTATCCTATACTGAAAAGATTACCGGTGGTGACTCTATTCGCTCAACCATAACCATCGAAAAAAGCGTACCCTCCGCTGGTTCTTTCCGTGTAATTGCTGACTTACCACAGGCTTAATGTGCCGACTGGAGGTAGCAAATGGCTAAAATAAATTATGGTGTAGCAGGAATCAGACAGAGAGATTATCGAGTCTGGATAGCCTTTGAAAATGCCGGCTCAGGCGAGTTTGACTTTGTTACCGCAATAGACACGCTTGATGACGTGTTTAAGTATCTTTATGGTACCCCTGTTGACTATGCACAAGCCAAGTCTTTGCTTGATTTGGTAAAGCAGAACATGTATCATGTCGGTGAAATGCGGGCTGATTCCATTGATGTTTCTGTGCAAGATGGCGACAGTATAGACGGTAATGAAAAGGGCAAAATTGTTCTTGGTAAGTCTGGCACATTTACAGCCGAGCTTATCAATTCAACGCCTGAAATTATTGAGTTCTTAACTGGTCTTAACGGTCATAAATGTGTAATCATGCTTGAGGAAATAAACGATGCAAGGTTAGAAAGTTATGACGGTGCAATGTTAGAAACCCATGAAATTATTGTCATAGGCAATGTCCCTGCGATGTTGGATGGACTTATCGATAATGTGGGATGTAGCTTCAGTTTCTCTGAAAAGGCTGCTGGTAAAAACATTGTAATTTCAACGATTAATGTCGAAAAAAGTATATCAACGGTAAAAGAGTTCAGAAGTATAGAGGACTTAAGATATGAAGAGCCTAACGACAAACCAGATATCAGCAATCCTACTTTTCCAGACTCAAAAACTCTTGTAGTTGAGATTACTTTTGATTATGAAGCGAATCCAAATATAGAAAGAATAAAAGGTGAAGTTTCTACTGATTCTTCTTTCGATAATATAGTTAAAACTATTTACATAGCAAGAGATAAGTCGGAACTGGTTTTTTCGTTTCTCCAAAGTCCTGAAACAACATATTATTGTAGGGCGTCAGGATTAGACGGCAATAATATTCAGAAAACGCCATACAGCAATGTTGTGTCCGTGACAGCACAATAAAAAACTAATAAGAACACATAATCATGGGGCTGACCCTTCTATAATATTTATTGGTTAGCCCCATTTTTGTTGCAAGGAGGAAGATTTGAAACAAGACATTCTTACTGTGTCAAGAGTAATGAGAATATTGGCAAGCGTTGGCATAGACGGATGTAGATTAAATCTACAGAACCCAATTGATGCCGCCACATTGATATCATCGTTATCGCAGAAAGAAGTACTTGACAATGTTATTGATATTATTCATTCGGGAGAGGATGAGAAGTCGCCACAGCTTGTTATGGAGTTTTTTATCAATCTCTCTGAACAGCTTAATCTTTTCAATGATGAAATAGACAGGCGCAAACAGCATGTAATCAACATTGGGGTTTATCAAGATGACACAGAAGAAGAATTGCTCGCCAAACAAGAAAAAAACAAGGATTTATATATCGGGGACATGTATCTATCAAATTACTTCTTGTTAAAGAAAAACAATATAGAGCCTGCGTGTTTATCTATTTATGAATCAATGATTTTAATAGAAGAAATAGTCTGCTCCGAGATAAATAAGGTTACGTTGGAAATGCTTGGTTTAATGGATTCTGACAGTCATTCTTTCTGTGAACAGGTGCGTAAAACAATAGCTCATGCAAACTTTTATTCTTTTGCACTTGACATATATGATGATGTAAATGAAATGTATCAAAGTCTTCAAAAGAAAGGGAGCAATAAGTAAGTTGAGTAATATAGCCAAGTATAGAGAGTACCAGTCAATAATAATTGCCGAAATAGACATAAGCGACCTTACTCTTGCTAAGGAGCTCGCTGAAATATATGGCAATAAAAATATGCGACCAGGAGCAGCAATAAAAAAAACTCTCAACAATCTAATTACTGAGATAGAAAAAGATGAGTCCCTGTTAAAACGTGCTCATGCTATTTTAATTGAAAGACTTAAATACGCAACTGGTAATCTATATAATTCTATTGGCACATATTGCACATATACTTACAAGGAAACTTCTGGTACTATTGGTAAACTTAACTATGGCTCTTGCAAAATCTTTGTAAAATTTGCAGTCAAGCCAGAATTGATGAATGCTTTACTTGGCGAGGATGAAGCAAAAACTCCGGTTCCAGACATTGGTGAGATTGTAAAATGGATTCGTGGTAAGCAGCAATATTTTAGAGACAGGATTACATCCATTGAGAAAAAGAAGGAAATACAGAGAGCCTTACAAAGGCAAAGACTGATTTTACTTAACAGAAAAAGCAAAAGAAGAAAACCAGTTGAACGTGGAATCAATCCAGTAACAACAAGCCCATACTCTGGCGAGGAATATGCAGACCCGATACAGGAGCTTGCAAGTCAAATAAGATATGCAATGACCAAAAGATTTAAGGCACATGATTCTGCTACAAAGGGGAGCGAGTATATATTTATTGGGTACAGAAGAGGTGTTGACAGAAGTAGTATATTTTCCGACAACCCTATCGAAGGCCTTGTTCCTAAATACATTAAAGAGCCTGAACCATTGCTTGTAATGAAAGGGGATGGCGGTTACCTATTAAAAGAGCTTGCGATTGCGGCAGAAGAACATATAGCCAATGTATTCAAAAAACTTGATATTGACATAATTCAATCTGGCAAGCAAACTATTGATAAAATGTTTGCAGATGCAAGCTCTGACAGACATCAAGAAAGCATACCAATTAAAGACTTTGATGAGGGCTTGAATAACTTAATCAATATATGTAATATGTTAAGAAGATTCAAGGGCAAGACAGCAAAGGCGTACTATAAAGAATACATGTCAATGCTTGACCAAGCTCAAAACAATGCCATAGAACGTTTAACTAAAACCAAAAGGCAGGAGCAGGCTAAAATTGAGAAAGAAATGGCCGAGCTTGCAAAGAAATTCAAAGAAGTGTCCATGTCAAATATAAGGGGCAGGGCAAAGAGACATCTCACAAGGAGATAATGATGGCACAAAGCTTTAGTAACAAGATAAAAGAGTTTCAGGCTGCACTCAAGAACATGCCTGGAACAGAAAAGAATGCAGAGGCATTCTCCAGAATCATAGCATCCGTAGCAGCGTCACAAACTATTTTACGTGAACTTGGCTCAAGGGGTATGGTTTCCGAGCTTAAGGAATATATTGACATTATTGAAGAATTGATGAAGAGTGTTTCCAGTATCAAAATACCTAAGCGACCTGCTATGCATTCAGGCTCTCCTAAAAAAAATGAGCAAGAGCTTCTTAAGTATCAAAGAAGGCTTGAAAAACTTAACGTTGTCCTTGATGATTACAATAAAAAGGTTGAGAAGGCAAATGAAAAAGCCGCAATGTTTGCCCACTTCACAAAACATGGCTATGATAAATCAGAAGAAATTAAGGACTCAAAGTATACTGGTGATGATGAGCTTGAAGAAAAAAATCGTCAAAAGTTAAGAGAGTTCAATGAGTTACGCAGAAAGGAAGCAGAGCGTGATTACCGTGAGGCTGCGGCTCAAATTGAGAAAGAAGAAAGACTCCGGTTTAAGCAGGCTAAGACTTCAGCACAGCAGATGTCCATATTGGATGCTTATAGAAGTGAAGATTTTGACCTTCACGACTCTGCCTCGTTGAAAAAAGTTGAAGCAGTTAAAGCAGAAATTTCTGAACGAGAAAGACTACTCAAAGTTGTAAAACAAAAAGAAGTCATTGCCAAGACTGCCTTAATCAACTCTAAGAACGAAAACGAAATGCTTCAAAATAAAAAGAAGTACATTGAAGCAATTAAAAGCACAGAAAATATCAGAGGTGCTGTCAACGAAGCAAAAGAGCGTCTTGTTCAAGTTCGCAATGAAAATAAAGAGCTTGAGCGCAAGAAAAAGATACACGATGAGTTAAGAAAGCAAAGACTGCAAGACCTTAAGGTAACAAGAGAAGCTCAACAGGCCGGTGCTGATATTATTGGTGGCATAACTTCAGGTAAAATGTCTCGCAAAGACCTCGACTTTCAGATGCGCAGGGTTAATGCTGAATTATCTAAGATGCCGAAAAAGTTCAGAGATTCGAGGGCAGATATTTTTGCCAAGCAATTATCTCAGGCTGGAATTCACACTCGCACACTTAACGGGCATTTAGAAGTTACTAAGGTTAAGTCAAAAAATATAGAAAGTCATTTCTCCAAGACCATCAAAGAGATGTTGTCTATGGAGAGGTTGATATCACGTATTTCGTTTGTTATTACAGCAAAGCTGTCTTATCAATTATTTGACACTATATCCAGACTTCCCAAGCAAGCCCTGAATACATGGAAAGAGTTTCAGGACGAAATGACCAAGACATTTTCTCTTATTGCCAATGAGTCGGATGTCACAAAGAATAGGCTTCAGAAAGACGTTAGAGAGCTTTCGCAAACTTATGGTATTGCCGCCAAAGAGATTTCTGGTGCATTATATGAAATTATTTCTGCTCAGGTAGGCGTTGCTAATGCGTCTGATGTATTGGAGCGAGCTATCCAGCTTTCCATTTCTGGCGGGAGTGATGTTAGAACTTCTGCTAAAGCTTTGGTGCAAATTGCTAATGCTTACGGGATGTCGTTTGACAAAGTTAGGAACATTGCGGATTTAGCCTTCCAGACAGTTAAGTATGGTCAATTAACAATCCAGCAATATACAGACCAAATGAGTAAGGTTGTTGCCACAGCGTCTATTCTAAAGATACCTATAGAAGAGGTATCTGCTGCCATAGCGACCATGACAATTAATGGCATTAATGCAGAGCAGGCATTTACGGCGCTTAATCAAATGTTTATGCAGATTGCTACACCAACATCAAAAGCCAAAAAATTGATGTCTGAGCTTGGCATTGACTTGAATATAAATAAAATACAGGCTGAGGGCTTAGAAAGTGCGTTACAAGAACTTGTGCCATTGCTTAATATGACTGGCGAAGCGCAAGAACAACTGATTACTGTTCTGTTTAAGAATAGGACTGGATTCAAGGCAGTTTCCTCATTGCTTGGCAATATGGGCGAATATGCTGAGAATTACTATAGAATGATTGATGCGGCAGGAGCGGCTCAGGAGGGTCTTGCGGAGAGAACAAACACCGTTGCTTTTGCTCAAAACAGAATGAATGCCGCCTGGCAAGAGATGCAAATGATGTGGGCAAGCGGCTATAACCGTGAGATAATATCTTTCTATGACTATCTTACTGGCGTTATCAATATTTTAATTAAAAACATTCCTGCGCTAACCCTTGCCGTAAAAACGTTTGGGCTTGTTTTGATTAATCAACTGATAAAAAGAGCTGTTTTGCATTTCAAAGTTCTTCAAACACAAATAAAGATTCTTGGTCACGAGTTTTCTATAACATGGGCTAAGGCGACACTTGGTCTAAGTTTATTAATCAGTGGCATTATAGAGCTTGGCGTTATTGCGTCTGGTATTGCTAATAAAATCAAAAAGAACGATATTTCAAAGGCACTTGGCCTTGACGAGCTTGCAAAAAGTGCAGAAAACGCTGAATATCAAATTGAAAGTCTTCAATATAGAATTGACAAATTTGATGGAATAGACGTTTTAGTGAAGCGATGGGAGTCTCTTAACGAGATTCAAAACAAAAACGCAAATCAGATTGCATCAATGGATAAACTTTATGGCGAAATATCTACACGAATGAAAGATGTTGGCGTGGATATTTCCAATATGACAAAGGAAAGCGAAAGTTTTATAGAGCACATCAAGGAAATGCGTAAAATGCAACAAGCGCTTAGGGATGATGTTCTTAGATATAAGGGTCTTGGCTTACAAAGTGATTTGATGAAAACCATTGGAGAAATGTCTCAGGGCACTAAGTATGATGTTAATGCGGTAACTTATAAAACAAGTTCAAGAGAAGAATACAAAAGACTTCTTGAAGATAAATCTCCATATGGGCAAACAGCAATTAAGCTGGCAAGGCAAGGACGCTATGGTCAAATTCACGAAGCAGAAGAGGGGATTAAAATACAAGCCGGTGCAATCCAAAATCTTCTTAATAGTGGCGAAAGCGAAAAAGCATATATGGCGGCAGAAACATACAGAAAGAACATGGAAAATCTTTCAAAGAAACTATCCGATGAAATTGAGACTGGAACGGCAAACGAAACATTGAATGAAACTCAGTTAAATAACATGAATATTCTGCTTGATATATACAGGACGGCGGCTGGACAATATCTTGAGATACAAAAATTAACTATTCCTCAAACGCCGATTCCGGATTTTGGCACAAAAGAATATGTCGCAGGCGAATCCACATCAGAAAAGTCATATATGGATAAGCTTGAAAGCATGTTTTCTGAAGCCATTGGCACAAACATATATCCTACCCTTGATGAGTTTAGGGAAGCACGCAAGAAGGCTTTGGATGAAATTGAGGCGCAAATCAGAAAGGATATGGCAGACCCCAAGATTATTGTGAAGGACGCTGAAGAAGCTCTGGACAAGTTAGGCATCTTGCGTGAAATGACTGATAAAGATACCATCATGCAATTGTTTGATGCAGGTGAGAAGGCTATTAGTTTCTATACTGAGCTTGGCAAGAACCTACTGGAGTCAGGCGACATCGAAGGTGGCAGAAATGCGATGTCAAAAGCAAAAGCTGCTTATGACAGCTATAGTGCACGTGGCGAAGGAATGTCTGATAAACGATTATTGGAATCTGGCTTTACAGAATCAGAAATAAGAACTGTTCGTGAGAATATGCAGAATAGCGGGGCGAAGTTCTTGTTATCATGGTTTAATGCGGCAAGCTCATTCTTATCTGACAAAGAATACCTTAATGCTGTTGTTGATACTTTTGGAATTGACGAGAGCGTAACTAAGAGCATAAACTCTCTTGACGAGGCAATTAAGCAAGCCGAAGCTGACGGTCAATCTGAAAAGTCCAATGCTCTTAAGAAAATTAGAGAGATGGTTGCTAAAAGCATTGTTGATAGTTTATCTGAAATTATCAGCCTTAAGGAGAATAGTGAGTTTTATCCTGAGATTGAGAAAAGGTTAAAGCAGGTAATTGACGAGGAAGGTGGAGTTGAAGCCTTCGATAGTGCCTTGCTGGATATGATAGGAAGTCTCAGCGCAAAAGGCGTATCTCTATCAGATAAAGATATTGATGACATAAGCAAGCTTCGGGAGGGCATTACTGGAGAAACAGATGGCTTCAATGTCAAAAAGCTTTTTGGCATATCTGAATACAAAAATGAGCAAGAGGCTATTTTTGATGTTGCACAGCAGTCTGTTAATCAGCTTACACAGGTTTGGTCTTTCTATTGGCAATGGGAACAGCAACAATTGCAAAAGCAGACAGAAAAAAAGCTGGATATTCTCAAGCGTGAGAAAGATGTTATGCTTGCAAACACGAATATGTCTGAGGAACAAAAAGCACTTATCAACGAAAAGTATGCCGAGCGTGAAAGAATACTGCAAGAAGAGCAGGCCAAGAAACTGGCTGCCATGAAAAAGAAGCAGGCAATATTCGACGCAACTGTTGATTTTGCTAAAGGATTAATTGGAATACATACAACTGAATATGGCACAAAGGGGTTTCTTGGTATTCCTACCGCTGCACTTTTGACTGCCCTGCTTTCTGGTGTTTTTGCTGCTCAGATGGCTATGATTAATAATCAAAAGTTTGCTGGCGGCGGATATACTGGTTCGGGCTATGGCTCTCCTGACGAAACTGGTCACAAGCCTGCTGGTATAGTTCATGCCGGTGAATTGGTTATTGATAAGGAAACACTGGACAAGAACTTTAATCCAATAATGTCGATGTATGAGCACATGAAGTCGGGCGGCAACATGGGTAGCTTTATGTCTAAATACATGCTTGGTGGAATGCCCAAGAATAACCTTCAGCCCACCAATGGCAGACTTTTTGCACAAGGTGGATATGTCGGTAAGCCAGGCTCATTTGGAAGCATACAAATCAATCTCGGAGGGGCTCGTGTTCTTGACCCTATCGAGCTTAATAAAATTGTGGAAATTGGTGGCAAAAAACGCAGGAGGTTAAATGCTTGAATTAACTGATTATTCAAAGCTTGTGCCGAAGGACAGCTTAACCATTGACGGTGAAAAGCTGGCAGGTATTGATGACTTTACTATTGACGCAAGGCGTTGTAAAGCTGAGATAAGATTACTAAACACAAATCAGTCACAGAACCAGGATATTATTGACGCACTTACGGATAAGAGACGTCTGCTTGAGGATGGCATGGAAACTGAAACAATGCGTTGTATCGTTGCGAGCCACGAAAATGCTCTTGATGCCTTTAGTTATGAAAGATTATTTTATAGACATTTTAATGGTATTGATGAAACATGGACTGACGGTGGAACTCTTGGAATAATAAAAATTCAATCTACTGCGTTAAGAAACATAATATATAGAACATTCTGTGATGGAATGCCCGACACAGGGTATGATATTGATAGGGTTATATGGATAAATAGATTCACCGCAATGCTAAATCAAATGATTAAATACAATCAAGTTGACCAATCAATTCCAATATATGCATCAACGGTTAAAGCATTTCTTCTTGAAAGAATCCCATGGATTGCAGACTCGGATGCAGCCACATTAGCCAATAAATTGTTTACTCTTTTGCGATATGAATATAGGAGCACCGTGCAAATATATAATGTGATAGAAGATATAGCGGTAACTTGGTATAGCATATTTGTAAATTCAGTATCAACATGTGTGGTTTCACTTTACAATGATGATACTGGAACAGAAAATTTTTATGAACCATACGCTTATTCTGTATTTAATAATGACAAAAACAGAAGAGCATGGATTTTTGCAGACTTAATATCATCAATAATTTCATGGGATGACTATGATGGATTGGTTCTTGAATACGTAAACAACAACAATTCAACATCATATATTACAAGATATGTTGTTTATGGTAATACTGGATTCATGATTAATTATGATTGGACTGAAAGAGCCATATACACGCCATTTTATCACAATAAATACATAACAAGTGGAGGTTCGTACTTTTCTTTCAGACCACCATCAAATTATTATCATACATTTGATAGATGTATTTCTACGCCATTAATCAAGTTTTGTAAGTCCAATCAAAGAAACTTAAAAATTGGCAAGATACAGACAAAAACATATGCAGAGTCAACGGATTCTGGATTAGAAATAGAATCTGATGATGCTAACATAGGCTATTGGAATACGTATGTTCCAGTGGAAAGAACATTTACGCTTGAAGAATCTGATTACTTTGAATCAAGTGGAGTTCCAGTTAACAAGTTTTATCTTGATAACATAAGGATAAATGAAATGCTTTCGACTCGAAACAATTATCTTTTTGCCACTGGATTTACTGAAACTAACTGGATGTATTTTGACTCCATTAAGTGCAAGGAACGTGTTCTACATCCCGATGAAGACACATTTGTTGATAACATTCCAGTGTTTGACCTTGAGGATGAAACACAAGTAGATGATTATGGCTTATACATATATCGTGACTACTTCCAAAAATATTATACAAAATCGGCATCAAATATTACTGACATACCAGTTCAATTAAAAGACGCCTCAACTAATAAAGTTTTATTCACTGGCCTGATTGATTTCAATACAGTGCAAATAAGCAAGAAAGCAATAACTTTTGAGGCTATTGATGCCATTGGTTTGCTCGTAGACAATGCACGGAAGCTTAATGGTATTGTGCATTTCTCTCAGTTTGATACGGGTGGCGATGGAACTATTGCCGAGAAAAAAGCAGGTACAACTCTCAAGCAATTTACTGAAACACTTGTTAAAACACCCTTTCCATATCAACATAGTCTTGCCAGTGAATCATTTGACCTTGGGAATAATGATGGTCTTGAGAATAAATTGCTTGATACGATTGAAACGGATAAAGCTATTGTTATGGCAATTCAGTGTGCTAAGAAGTTATTATATGTTGATGGCACGGGTAAAATTCAGATAGGCAGTGTGTTGGGGGGTAACATTGCAACAATTGATGGGCAGATAATTGAGGAAAGCATATCGCAAAGTACTGACATTGACGAGCTTGAGTTTGACCAACTAAAAAAAGTTGCTGGCTACGATAAGTTTCTGCCATCTATTGTATCGTTTTATAAGTCAATTAATTATAATTATAAAAAGCGAATTGATATGAAAATATATGGTCAAACTTCTGAAATAAAATTGCTTGACAAAATAACCTATAAATCCAAAGATTACTTTGTTATGGAAAAGAATATCAACCTGAGCAACGGCATATTAAACATTACCTTAATTGGAGAAATTTAATGTCTATCATATATAGACCAATCAATGGTCTTGCGGGGACAGCTACGTTCACTTTGAGACTAAGATTCTCATCAACACATGATATCGTCAATCAAGCTACTATCGAGTATGCAACATTTGACGAGGAGGATGTTGACTCAGACTTTACTGAAATATTTACAAATATAGAGGATAATCTTGTTAAGGATTTCTATGGATATAGAAAGGTTGTTAGGTTTTCGATGTTCAATAAAGCAAGACCTGATGTTGATGAAAGTCAAATTCTACCAGTTATATCTATAATTAACAGTATAAATAACGCTCCAGACTTATACAGACTTACAATTCAGTATCGCTCTCTTGCTGACTACGGGACTATCAATGATGCTTTATTCGTTGGCAATTTCAAGTTATTAGAAGCAAGCGCAAAAGGCAATGCTGGACAAATTATCCCACTTGAGTTTATGGGAAAAGGCACAAGCATGTATCTCAACTATGGTGATGATTTTGAAATAAGCTATATTTTGCTTGAAAACGGGGGCAAGATATTGCTTGAAGATGGCACATCTGGGGCAATTGTGGCGGAAGGAATATATCATGGTAGCGGAATACCAGAAATAGAGATATAAGGAGATATAAATGGCTGCTCAAGATAAAAAAATTAGTTCATTATCAGAATGGATTTACGAAAACATAGTAAATGCCGCAAATATTGTTGTGGCTCATGCTGGTACAAATTACAGAATTGCGATGTCAACACTCAAGCAATATGTATTGGGCGACAGAAACATTGGTGGTATTGGTTCTGGTGACATAGTAACGACTACTGACGAACAAATACTTACAGGCAAAAGAATTGATGAACCATCGTTTAACGACAGTGTGAAGCTTAGTTGGGATGTAACGGCTACTCAAATGAACCATCTTAGTGGCCTTAGTCAGAACGTTCAGAATGCGCTTAACAGTATTGGTGGTGATATTCTTACGATTGAAAATAGTATTGAAAACTTAAATGGTGAAGTTGATGCATTGCAGGATGTATTGGGCGATAGAGAAATTGGTGGTACTGATTCGGGTGACATAGTAACAACTGATGACGCACAAACATTGACAAACAAAACGCTTTCATCTCCAAAAATCAACAGCGCAACATCGATTACCGCAACAAGCGAAGAACTTAATACGCTTGACGGGATATTGTCAACTACAAACGAGCTTAACAAGCTCCATTACATAACCGCAAGCACAGCAGAGATTAACAAGCTCCATTACATGAGCGCAACCACAGACGAGCTTAACACGCTCTCTGGCTTGACATCAACCACAATAGAGCTTAACAAGCTCTCTGGCATGACAGCAACCACAGACGAACTTAACAAGCTACATGGCGTGACCGCAAGCACAGCAGAAATCAACCGCCTAACTGGCGTCACAGGCAGCATTCAAACGCAAATAAACAGTATCATAAGCCAGCTTCAAGGTGTCACATACAGAATATATCATTATTCGCCCGGCGTTATTTCTGGAGTAACATGGCAAATCATTAACGAAGCAACCTTAAGAGCAGAATACGGAATTAGCACAGGGTATAGGGTTAATCCTGATTCAATAAGTGTAAGCGTGTATAAATCTGACGGCAACGGACGCTGGATTTTGCTCCCGCCAGCAGCATCTTCCGAAGGAGTGGTCTTTTTCACCACCACTACAGCAGGAACAGCCAGTCAAACCGTATTAAATAGCATAGACATATCGCTCTTAAGCACAGAGTCTTATCGAATTGTCATTAACTATAAAGTTTTAGAATTAGCAGGAGTATAACATGAAACATTTACAACTCGACCATAATGGAAATCCTAATTATTTTTTAATTGAAGTATCAATAACTGAGCCACATGGAAGTTCTATTTCTGACAATATATCTCAAACCATTGCTGCAAAACAAGAACAAATTGCTTGACATGGTGTCGCAAATAAAAAAAATAGATACATAAAGATAAGGAGTATTTATTATGGCTGAAAGAAACATAAATCAGAAGAAATATCAGTCGATGCCAGACGACTTTGATATTATTAAAGTAAAACAGTATAACACTGCTGACGACATTATTCCTCAGGGCGCTGTTATTTATGTTGCGGCTAAAGCTACTGAAAATAGTGAAATACCATTTGATGAATTGGCAACCGGAACTCTAACTTCTGATATCACGCTCATTGCAGGTGATGACATAAGTATTGTTGGCTATCAGCGCAACTATGCTGGCATTGAATTAATCACAGAATGTGTGTTTGCCAATGACTTGACCAGCGTCATTGTTAATGGTGCGGGCAAAAATATGTCAGACGTAAATGACGCTCCTGCTGGAACGCTAATCATGGGTGCTTTTCAAAAGGTGACAATTCCGACAACCTCCACTGATTCAGTTTTGATTGCGTATAGGTAAATAGAATTATTGGTGAACACTTATGGAAGAAAAAAATATAGTTTCAAGAGAAGAGTTTCAAAAGGGAATGTCTGACATGGAGAGAAAAATGGACAGCGGTTTCGCTAATCTTGAGAAAAGCATAATGGAACTTAAATACATAGTTGAAATGGACAGAAAGACCGATAATCAAAAATACGATGATAGATATTTACTTAATGATGACTTTCATCAAACGCTTATCTTGGGTCTTGCTCATCCAGAAGTTAAAAATGTAATATATTCGGTAACATCAGATTTCTTGTGTAGTGAAAATGGTAGAATGAAGTTTGAGCATTTGGCTAATAGATATCTTGACAAGAAGCGTGATGATATTTCTGCATGGTCTGCATTTTGGACAAAGTTTGTTAGAGTTATTTCAATCATTGCTCTTCTCGCCATGATTGTTTATGGTGGCATACTGAACAATCAGAATAATAATATTCTTGAAAATCAGCAGAAGCAATTGAATAAGATAAGTGAAATAATAGGCGGTTAGTGATGAAGCTTCAATTAGCATTAGGTCTCGGTCTCGGAGCGCACAGGAAGGTGGGAGTGAAGCTTGACCCTGCTACTGTGGCATGGAGAGACAGCCTCGCTGTTGATGTTGGTGATGCCAGAATTGCACACTATGATGCGTTTTTCCGTAAGCTAAAAGACAATGGTATGTGGGATATTGCCGACAAAATAGGTCTATTCTGCGTTGGCGGACTCGCTGATGCCCGCAAAAACATCAAAAACCCGACAGCAACAGATGAAACCGAAACAGGGGTTTTCATACAGATAAACGCACCATCTTTCACAGCGTACAGGGGCATTGAGCGGACGGAAGCCACAAACAGAATCCGCACCGCTGCCCCAAGCGGTAATGCAAACTATAAACTGCAAAATGCTGGAATAATCATTGGCTGCGAAACTACGGTAGGTTCGGCATACCCAGAAATAGCAATGGCGTTCTCAAACAATGTTTTGACTTTAGGGCAAATTTCGCCTGGCACGGTCAGAGCAAAGATAAATTGTGAAACCTTCACATCCAATCTGAATATAAGCAGTGTATTTGCTGGAACACGTGATGGATCAAACGTAAGTTGTTATGCCGGGGATGAATCACTAACTGAATCTATTGATGCAACCGCTATGCCAGGTGAGCTTGAGTTGTTGGGGTATCGTGCCGGAAGCTATCCAAATAACTCACGCATATCATTTGTGTGGATTGGTGGTTCATTTACGCAGTCTCAGTTTTTGGCTGCCAGAACGGCATTACTAACGCTTGGAGGTGCGCTCGGATGGACTATATAGTGATACCTGAAGAACTGGTCGATACCGTGAATGGGAAACATGGTAATGGGCTATATTTGTGGTGCATAGAGATAGATGGATTATACCTGTTGCCAGAATGCGTGCTAAAAGACTTACAGTTTGCCGCAGTCCATAACATGCTTTCTTCTTTGGAACGCATAGAATACGAGGAGACAGAAAATGTTTACTAACACATGGAAACACTTCGTGCTAATGCTTTTGCTGGGCATACTCGCATGGGCGTTTGCATTTCTCGGCAAGGCGCAAGGATTTGGATACTTCCCCAATATCGCTGCATTTATGATTACGGTATGGGTAGAATACCGCCAATGGTCGCTCAGTAAAAAGCCGTTCATGGTGCTACTAAAACAGCACTGGCTGGATAGTCTAATTGACATCTTGGCTGGCAATGCTGGATTCTTTATCGGATACAATCTACTACTGAGACTATTTGCTGGTGGATGGATAGTATAGTGAAACGCATCAATGAGATAATTCTTCACTGCTCAGATTCGCTGTGGGGCTCTGCCTCAGAAATAAGGAGATGGCACTTGTCTAACGGCTGGCGTGACATAGGCTATCACTTTGTTGGTACCAATGGATTTGTGCGACCGCAGTTTTATATCCCCGAAATGGATGGTAGCCTTGAAGTGGGTAGGTATCTGGATGGAGACGATTTCATCTCTGATAATGAAGTTGGAGCACACACTCTTGGCTATAATGCAACGAGTGTAGGCTATTGCTTGATAGGTAAGGAAAAGTTTACTGTGCCTCAATTTTGGAAAGTTAAACGCATCATAGAGTTTTTGTTGCTTAAGTATGGACTTGGCACTAAGGATGTTTATGGTCACTATGAAAAACAAGGTGGTAGAACTTGTCCAAATATTGATATGACATGGTTTCGAGAAGTACTGTTCAGAGAAGAATTACTGGGCAGTTTTGAATTGGAAAAATACTGGACAAAAACACTAAATGGAGACTAACATGGATATTAAGTTTTTAAGTAGAAAGTTTATTCTATCAATTTTGTTAGCTATAATGGCTACTATATTTTTGGTAAAAGGATTAATTGACCAAAATAGTTGGAGTATTATTATCATGGCAACGGTTGTGAGCTATACTGTTTCTAAAACTATTGACAAGAAATATGGATTGATTAATTATCCCACCATTTGGAGCAGGATTGTATCAATGTTCAGCCGTGAGTTTATTGTATCTATTTTGGCTATTATTGGCTCTGGATTTTTATGTTGGTATGGATTCATTGCTGGCAACATCTGGTTTCAGATTGCTCTTGCGGTCGGAAGTGCCTATAATATATTCAATTCTATCGAAAAAGTGAAGTAGTTTGTTAAAGTATGCCTTTTATATCATTGTTGCACTGATAGCTGCAGGACTATTGATATTTAGTTTCTGGTCATGGAAAAGGCTTCCTGACATTCACACAGAAACTATTAATCGTGAGATAGTCAAGCCAGTTGAGGTGCGCATAATTGAAAGATACATAGAAGGCACGGTTGATACGGTTTATATTGACAATAAGCCACAACCTATTGCTATTTATGAAACAAAGAAGGACACACTTGATACTCATGTTGATGTCAAGGTTAGGTATTTCATAGAACAGAATAGGTTTGACTCTGACATAGGCATAAAAACAAATCACAAAGAGACTGTAATTGAGACCACTAAGTATATAACTCAGAAGCCAAGATTGATTAGGTTCATTTCTGGAGTATCTGTTGGTTTTATTGATGATGAAGGTAAGGCTGGATTGAAAAATGCCGGTCTTGATGCTGGAATTAAATTGAGAGATAAGTATTCAGTCTCAATCTTTGCAAATACGGATAATGTATTTGGCTTGAGATTTGGAATAGATTTTTAACACTCATCCCGTACCTCTCCTCACATGGATGTCAGTTTCCTCCTTCTGGCATCCATTTTTGTTTATACTTGAAAATGCGCATACAAAGCAAAAGCCCCCCCCCAACCATAAGCCCGCAATTTGGCACAGAACGCAAAAAGAAGCACGCTATGGCACTTTCTATGCCCAGTTAGTATAGTTTATAGTGTTTGTAAAAAAAGTGCGTTAAAACAGCTTTTCTTGCGTGGGGGAAGGGGTAAGGGGTAGGGGGTAGTATAAGTACTCAAGTAAAACTTGTTCTAAAAGTATTTTTACTTATTCTAAAATTCTATTTGCTTTTAATTCAAAATTGATTATTTTATAGTTCTATTACGTAGTAATAACATCTTTTAAGAATATATAATAATACTTATTAGATACTCTTAGTATAATATATAATATATATAAAGAAATACCTATTCTTTCTTTCTTTTGGTTCTTTTCTTTCTTTCTTACGAAAACTAAACACAAAAAAAATCCCTTCAAACCCGATATGAGAATGGAGGGATGAGAGTGTAGTTTGTGCGAGTTAAATCAAAAGCCATTCGCCTTCTGAAATATCAATAAGCGTAACTGAGCTTTTACTTGGCACAAGGAATGTATCGTTTTCACCATTGATTGTATCCGTGTCATTAGGTTGAAAGACAATGCCAGTCGTGATGGACGGCGCATGAATAACGGTAACCTTCAACCCGCTTCCAGTCGATACAGGCAAGGCAATCTCGCCGGGATTTGATTCTGGATTTGCCGTTACAATGACGTGAGAATAAGTAACTGGCAGTGCGGCAGGAGAACCATTTGTCGATGAAAGGTCAAGCGTCGTTGTTGTTATTACATTAAGAGCTTGCAATGCAGCTAAGTCGCTTGCAATATCATCTTCACCAGCATAGGCGCCAACAGCAGATTCAAGAGCAACAATGTCTGCATTAACTTTAGTCAATGTTGAAGCAGTGAATGTTGGGTCAACCATATCAAGATAAACAATGTCGCTTGCCACAGTTCCGGTTAATGCGGTTGCTGTCGCTCTAATTGATAGCGTTCCTACATCAATGGTTCCAGTGAAAACAAGGGTTGCTTGAGTATCACTATCCTTTGTTGAAGTTGAAAGCGTGAGTCCAGTAGTTCCTGCGTCAACCGTGAAATTCGCAATTGTTCCAGCGGCGGCGGCAAAAGTATCGCCAGAAAGAGTTAGCACAATTGTTGCGCCATCTTCGCCCACCTTTGGAACGCTCACGGTTGAAATGAATGGAATTGATGCTACATCTGTTACATATACGCCAGGATAGTTTGCTGTCTCGGGCTTTACAAACCCACTATTCGCCGCCTCAAATCTTGTGTTGACAAGCGTGGGATTATTGTTGATATAGGTAATTACATCAATAGCCAATACGCCAAGTTGTATGGCAATTAAATTCACGTGAACACGGTCTATTCCGTAGATTTGTTTACAAGCACGGAACGCATCATAGAGTTGTCTCTGATTAATCATCTTAATCTCCTATTTTATATTTGATACGATAAATAAGAGATTATTGTTTTGTGTCAAGAAGAATCTGATTTATTGTTGCGATTGCTTTTGTCGTATGTCTCAATAATATCCTTGTCCCTAATTCCTGCAATTTTCATTATCTTAAGTAATTGCTCCGGCTTCATTGTTTCATAAAGTGTTACAATTGATAATGTCAAATCACAAAGAGTATCCTCAAAACCAGGCTCAAACACCTTAGCTATTTGCTCGGAAAGCTGGTCATTCAACTTGATAACATTTTCATGCGCTTCCTGAAATGTTCTTGAAACATAATTATAGAAGGGTATCTTACTTTTTGGTATTTTGTCTATACTATTTTCAGAACATCTTACAAGTGAGCTTAAAACAATTTCTGCGAGCCAGCACATGGCAACAAGATTCTTGTCCTTTGATGATAACCTTATTTTCACTTAATTCTCCTTATACTGTTTATATTGAGTTGATTTGGGCTGTGCTACCGCACACCGCTAAAAGAAAAGCGGAGTGCCTTCGGCACGTTAATCGGAAAGCCACAGAACCCAAACATTGAATGTATGCCCCCGAGAGAACGCTTATAGTTGTCTAATTTTTTCCACTATGCTGGCAATTTCGTTTTGAAGTTCTGTGATTTTATTAAGATATAACAATTTCTTTTTCTCTCTTAAAAGATTATTTAGGTGGGCAGATGAAAACTTGCCATCGCTATATAACCCAATCATGTGACAATAATCTTGTGCTGGCACATTCTCAATCCATGTTTTGGTGCCACTAAAAACCCTCGCAACAATAATGCCAATTATTTCTGGCTCACGTGGTGGATGTATGGTTTCCTTCTCAGACATAAAATATAATGGCTCATATCTTAAATCAATAAAGTTAACTTCTGGTAATCTGTTATACTTGCTAAGAACTCGCAACGTTTCAAGTTGTTCCAAAGTAATAATGTTGCTTTTTTTTGAATTTTGTGTTGTTTTAATCATTTAATTCTCCTTGTTTGTATGTTCCTCTCCAGCTTAGTGTGTTATGGTCTACCACTTGCACCGAGTAGTGCATTGATATGTATTGGTTTATTCCTGCAAAGTACTTGCCAGGCAGGAAGTAGTTTGGTCGAGTTTGACAAACCGTTACATACTTCATCGTGGGTAGTTTCCTAATTTGGTTGTAGATATGATTAGCCTCATCTAAGTCACGACACATGAATATAAGTTTATTGATTCTGCGTGTTCGCCTGTGTGCTCCATAAGTAGCCGTAACATACAGGTAGTTACTTATATCTGGCTTATTGATAACTGGCGGTTTCTTTTTCTTGCAACGTCTCTTTTCATTCATTCATTTGCTCCTGTTCTTTTTGTATTTTATCTGCTAAACCTTTATCAAGCTTTTCAACAAAGTTAATAAAATCATCTTTGTTGTTAAGATATTTCTGCATTTCTTTCAAATAGCCTATCAACATTCGTGTCTTTCCACATTGTCTCATAGAAAGATACATTTTTCTATTATTCATCTTCAAGCCACCTATTGAGCATATTAAGAATTTTTATACCTTCAGACATTTTCTTCATAGTCTTTCTAACGGTAGCAACATTGATAGATGGAATGTATTCTTTTTCTGTGTATGTATATCCACCTTTGCGAAAGCGTTTCGATGAATTGTTTTTGTACGCTTTATAGAGTCTTTCAAGTAGAGACTTTTCAAATGACTCTCTGCAATCTTCCTGGCAATCAAACACACTCACATTCTTGATTGGATGTCCATAAAGCATGTATTGGTGGTATTCTAAATCTTTTTTTATTTTTGTGAATAAATTACACCAGTTCATGTGTACTTGAGACTCTCTTGGTTCTATAATTTGCAATCCATTGTCGTCAATAAATACTGCACAACACCAGAATGGCTCACCGGATAATATGCGTTTTATTTTCTCATCTCCAAGATATTCTTTTCCTATCATTTTATTTTTCTCCTTTTGCTAAAAGTATTCTTTGGTCATCAATAACTTTCACTACATTGCCGTGCATATAGACAAATGAAAGTTGTGATACAATGCTATTAAGCCAATCATAATCAACCATGTCCAGCCAAAAATGATGTGGATAGTTATTCTCTAAATCAAATTGCTGAACTGTTTTAAGTTCTTTTTCATTCAGCATAGATATTGGTCTCCAGTTTGTTCCGTTCATTGTTTTTACTCCTCAAATATTATTTCTTCTTGGTCTTTTGGTGGTCTGTGTTTAACGATGTGGTCTTTTTTGTTTTTGTATTTAGTGCAAATTGGGTTGTTATTTTCATCATATATTAGTTCAGGTTGTTGTTCCATTGTAATCGCCCGCATATATATCCTGCAATTATACCTATAACGATAGCATGTATCACACCAACTTTCTACCCATGCTTCTCCCATTGCGCAATTCATTCCACCCAAATCAAATGGCTTACTCATGGTTTTTCTCCTTATGGCTTACAGATGGAGGAAATAATCTCATTAACATTCTTGCATACCAATTTGCTTTATTTTTACTGTTTATACATCCAGCGTAGTATAAATCTTCTTTGTCACGATATAGAGCGTAACTTAAGCTGTTGAACACAATCACCCCCCACCATGCAATAGCGAACATTAAGAAGATAATCCCCGCCATTAAGAATGGCACAATAATTATTGCTCCAAACACTATAAGTATGTATTGCATTATATTTTACTCCTTTCCTTCACTAATTTCTGAAAACATTATTCTTTTTCTTGTGTCAAGTGAGCGGAATTGCTCTATCCCACATACATCTATCATATTGCTTTTATCTATAATTATTATGCATGGCTTTGGGTCAAATCTATCCTCCTTAATGTTGAATGCTTCAGTTATTTGCTTCAATATTTTGTCTATGTGCAATACTCCGTCCTTATTGCTATCTTCAACCAATTGCTCATACGATATGTTTTCCACAGCATCTTGCCATCCAAAAGAAATTGTTAGCGCATATACATTATCGCCAATGTAGCTCCTGGTCATGTGGCAAACAGAAACATCAAACAGATATGCTGGAACAAACACATAATTTCCTTCTTCATACAAAATGTGTCCATCTGTGAAATCCCTCATGATGTCACACACTGGTCTTGAGACAATATCTTCGCACATGTTTTTACTCCTTGTTATTATTTATTGTGGAGCCACCATCCAGACTTGAACTGGAAACCTGTTGTTTACAAGACAACTGCTCTACCATTGAGCTATAGTGGCTCTTAATAAGTCGTTAATCTTCCTTCTCCTCAAAGTATAGTAAAGCCATCGCATTCCAGACAACGGCAGCAAGATGGTCTTCATTGTCTTGACCTTCGAGGTATTGTATTAAATGCCTGAACATGGATTGTTTGTATCGTTCTATGTCTTCTGGCGTGGAAAGTTTCTTCCAATTGTCTCTTCCATACTTCTTTAGTCCGTTGACATAGTGTTGTGTTATGCGATTGAGCGCAGGGATTGGGAGCAGTGTATAGTCAAGTTTATCTTCTGCGCTGTCTCGATTGCCCCCGTTTTCATTGACGTGCATGCCTTTCCCTGACGTTGTAACCGACAGATATTTATGCTTCATCGGCTTCACCTATACCAAAGATTTCTGGATATTTTAATTGCAAGGCATCAAGAACCATCGACATTACTTGCCTCATGTTTGGATGTGCCGTTTTTGCGGTTCTTAGATTGCAAATTAAAAGCCATTCTCTTAAATTAGCTGTCACAACAATTTCTGTCTTTACGTCTATTGGCAGAATATCACGAGCATCTTCTGGCTTTTTGCCGCCAACAATGAGCGAGTTATAAGCTTCTTCTGCCATGAGCAAGCTGTATAAAAATATCTGCTCAGGTGCTAATGAGCCAGGAATTAAGTCATTGTAGCTAAACACGCCTTCTTTGACATCAAGCCAGTGCGGAATAATAAATTCCAAGTGATTCTGCTTATTGTAGTTACAGAAGCGTGTGGATTCCTGCGAAAAACTGGCAATTCGATGGCGCACAAGCTCGTGAGAGACGCCTCTATTGGTTATGAATCTTATTGTGACAACGCAATGCTCAATGATAGATAGGTGATTGCGAGTTACAATATTTTTGATAAACTTTGTGGCAGAATCTTCTGTGATTCTATTCTCAGATTTATAGCATACTCGACCAATTCGCTCCAGTAACGAGTAAGCTTCTTGCGTTGGTGTTATTTGCTCAATAATAACCTTCTGCTTGGTTAAAATCACGCAAAGCCTCCTTTGTGGTTTAATTATTTATCTGTTAAGTGTTTCTCTATTCCATAGATTGCTATTAGGAAGGCATCTGCTCTATCGTGTCTGTATGATTGTGTGTCTATTCTCTTGTGTTTGAATATGTGCTCATTCTCAGGGGATAGATAACAGGCTTTCTCGACATCCATCATTTTCTTTTGCTTGTAAGTTGATGCGCTGGAGCACAGGGCAAAGTATCCTTTCCATTGCATTGGTTCAACCTTTTTCACTTCAAAGCCAAGCGCAAGACAAATACCTTTCATTGCACCAACACCATGTCCATAGATGAACCCTGCATAGACGGTCTTAATCCCGTCGCTGCCGTTAGGATGTGGATTTTCAATGAATATAACTGTTTCCTTTGGATTGAATTGCTTAAGATACTTAACAACTCCAGCAATATCCATGCTTGCCCCGATTTTTTCAACATCATAAAACGAATGTGCTTTTTTGGTTTTTCTTTCAAGACAGAATATGCTTCCAGATATTCCAGGGTCTATGCCGATTGCATATTTGATGTTCTCAATATTCATAATATCTTGCCAAGCTTGAATCGTTTCATGGATTCATCAATTAGTGAGCAAATTACCTCATTCATTGATGTGCCACGTGCTTTCATCAAGAACTCAACATGTGTTCTTTGTCTTGGAAGCAGATAAACCGATGTGTGTATCTTTTCTGCGCCAGAAACATACTTGCGTCTTTTGAGTGTTGTTTTTATCATTTCACAACCTCCTTTAGTTATAGAAATAGGGAGCTTGTGTTTTTTGTCAAGCATTATTTTAGTGCTATGATTGAGTAACAATAGAAAGCCCCGCCTTTTGATGTTGTAATACAATCATTTAGCAGGGCTTGAAATAAGTGTTAATTGTCTTGTTTTGGCAAGCCAACTATATTCGGTTCGTAGCCATTAATCCAATTCAATGTGAGTATAATTAGAAAAGCTGGCAGTCCAAGTATCGCAAATGGTATGAGCAAAATTAGTAGGGCAATTGTGACTATGGTTCTAAGTATTTTCATATATCTTATCCTTTTTTGCGGCATTCTTGACATAAGTATCTCCTTAGGGTTATTTTATGTGATTTCTCAAGCAGTGTTGGAAGTTCATAATGCTTAATGATTGTATCGCTATCTACACATTTATTTATTGTTGATATATTTGCAAGATATTTGGCTTGACTTTTTCCATAATCTATGGCATATATATGTATAATTATATCGTCATCAAGAGCCTGAATATTGTTTGATATTATGGCGGGACTGAGACCGGCGAGTTCTTTCTTTTCAATATGTATCTCAATTGGCATAGAAGCAATCATTAAGCCTGTCAATGCATCATCATATATTTCTTTTATCCTTGTAACATCTGGAGTGTATTTACCGGTCATGTTCTGTCTCCTCTTAAGTATCTAAGATATCTTTGTTTTTGTTCTAAGTTTTGACAATCACTTATGTTGTCAACATTTAGGTGTTTTCTAATAGAGTTTATTTTGTGCTTTTGCTCATAGTTTTCATCAAGCCAGGCGCTAATTATCTTGTCAAGTTTTTCGTGTTTGCGCTCTTCTGTGGGAGTCAAATATGGTGCCCACTCGTCTACCCTTTTTATTTGCAGTCCATTTTCATCAGACCATATTCCACAGCAAGAGCAAAGTTTGGCTACCGCATATCTTTTGTAGTTATCACATATCACCCAAACAAGAACATCTTTAGGGCACACTGAAAAGTCTTTGTTGTATTCTCTCATGATTGTTTTTCCTTAAGTATTTCCTTGATTAATTCCCATGCATATTCATGTGTTTCCTTTTCATCAATAAAGCCAAATTTTGAAGTGAGATTAAGAACAGTATTTACATGAAGATTAGATAGCCACTCTTCTGTTTGTTTTTTTATGAAACATTTATGGCAAGTTATTGCGAATTTTTCGTCTACAAAAAGAATCTCTTCGTCACCATCTCCCTTTGTTAGGCAATTATCACAAACATATTCGCCAACATAATTTCCGCAAGACGGACACGCTGGCTCGTCATACTCGGCTGGCTGAGCCATGTCGTTTGGGTAATATACTGCTTCATGAATCAGTTTGTAATAAACGTCATCCTCGTCAATAATCCCGCAATCATTACAGTAATAATACATGTTTTACTCCTTTTTTTCAAAACCGTCACACTTGTTAAGCCAGACTGGGTCAAAGTTATATGGAAAACAAAACCAGCCATTTCTTATTCCGTGAGAGCTTCCTTCAACGTTCAGGATTGATACTTGTGGATGTACGCATTTTGAATGCGCATTACCAGGAATGTCTCTTCGATGTTTGCAATCATAACAATTTGGTGTTCTCATGTTTTACTCCTTTACATTAAGTATTCTGTCATCAAGATTTACTTCTTTAATTTCTTGGTCAAAATCAATCTCGAATGGAAACAATTTCTTGTCAGGAAGCCTTATGCAAATTGCAAGGTTTCCGCAAATATCTCTGGTGTCATTGTCGCCCCATTCGTGGTTAATTTTTTCCAGCCAACGATTTTGAATGATACAGCCATTGTTTCTTACCCAACAATCACGCTTATTGTTTTTCCCGTCGTTAATAATATCATTTAATACAAGCATTTGATAAATAAACGCTTTTGTTTTCTTGCCGTCCGGCAATTGATTAAATGTTGTGACAAGAAACTTCCAGATAAAGAAATCTTCGGTCATTTTGTTTGGATTTGTGTTTTCTGCCCAAGTATTTACTTTTTCCGTTATTCGTTTATCAAGCCATGTAATGATTTTCGTAAGTTCCGTTTCGGGATTAATTTCTACAGATAGGTATTGCTTGTGTTTCTCAATTGGTATTTTCATATCATCTCCATATATGAGTGTTTGTTATAAGTGTTATCGCCAAACGAGCTAAAGCCGGATAAGTATAGCGATTCCCTTGCTCTTGTGATTGCCACATAAATCAGATTTAGCTCTTCGCTTTTTGTTCCAAGAATATGCGGAAATATATCATCAGAAAGTCCTGTAACAAATACATTGTCAGCTTCCAGACCCTTGCTTCCGTGTACTGTTGACAGAGAAATAACTCGCTCTTCTGCCGGAACGCAACGTGGTCTTGATATTTCTGCTATTAGGTTATCAATTTCAGTCATGTTTTTGCAGTACTTAAGGAACTCTGCTATACCTATCAAGTTATCGCCAGCGGAGTCTGAAAAGTCCTTCATGCAGTCCATCTTGGATATTGCGTTTACAATTTGCATTGGCTTCTTCCCTGCCAGCATTTCCATAATATCTTCAAGGTCGTTCAGGACAGGTTCGTGTTTTCTGTCCAATTCACCCGTAAGAATGTCTGTCTCGGACTTTCTCATGTCAGTCAGTGTGCCGTATAGTAGTTTCTTGGAATAAGGCGACAGCAGTGGTCTCATGTCGTTTATGGTGTTTGCTTTGCTGTCTATGTCAAGGCTATCATATTCTGTGACAAATCGACAGCAGGCAATAGCGAGCTTAACTTCTTTAGTGTTGAATATACTGTTATTCTGATTGATAGAGAATGGTATGTTTTGTCTGATTAAGAATAGCTGAAACATTACCGATTGGGCATTGGTTCTGTATAGAATTTTGATTGTTTGATTTGTTCCTTTGAATATCTTAATTGCTTGCTTGCAAACAAATTCGGCTTCATCAGACTGTGTGTCGAATATTGGTAACTTGATAATTTTACCTGCTGATTTATTTGCTGTATTGATAACTGTTTGGTCTATTTTAGCGGCTATACGATTCCCGGCTTCACAAATAGTTCTTGCGCACCTATATGTTGTAGGTAGACTGAAAACATTTGCGTCGGGAAAATAGTTCTTGAAATTTGTGATTAACTCTGCTCCATTGATATATCTGTGTTCCTTCATCCTTCCTTCCTTGTTAAACATTTCATCATCCTGTGCGGAATTGGTAAATCTTTACCCAGTCCTAAATGAAAATATTTTCTGTTTTACATCACCAACGATAAATAGTTGCTTATACTTCTCCGCAAGTAACATAATCACGGCGATATCTACATTGCTGGCATCTTGAGCTTCATCCAGAAAGATGTATTTCCAGCGTTCTTGACGGCTGTCCAGAATTGCAGGGTTCTTTCTCAGAATGTCGTAAGCCTTTAGTTGCATATCTGAAAAGACAATCTTGTGTTGCTTTTCTTTCTTTTTCTCAAACTCCCAAGCAAATCCAATTAGCTTGTGATTATTCTCAAAAAAAGACAGGAGATTCTGGTCTCTGTCCTCAAGCATATCGTAGTATTCTGGGAACATATTCTTGGCTAAGTCTATTCTTGACAGGAACTTGTTGTAGTTTATATAGTCAATTTTAAGCTCTTTGAATATGTCAAAGACAAACTTCTTCTGATAGCCATTGTCAAGAACAAAGTATCTTTTTGGTGAGTTCTCTCTTATGATTTGATACATAACGGAATGTATTGTGCCGACGGTAATCAGGTGACCGTTCTTTATTCGACTTTTTAACTCGTTTGCGGCATCAACTGTGAAGCTGAAAACCAGCATATTGACTGGGTTGATTCCGTTGTCAATGCAATGCTGAATTTTATTGACAAGCGTGTAAGTTTTTCCCGTTCCCGCTCCAGCCGTAACGGCGATTCCACCAGACATTGGTGTATTGTTAATCTGGTCTTGTATGCTCATAAACTATTCTGCTAACAAAAACCTGTATAAATCTACAAGCCTTGAGTTTTCCTGTTTCGCTGTGCCCGGTTTCGCCGAGGCTACTGCCGTTTGCTGTGACACTCCACAGGCGTAAATTCCCGTTTTAGCCAACGGTATTCGCATATTGCTATGCAACTTTATAGCTTCCACAGTCTCTAATGTTTATAGAGGCTTGATAGTCCCGGTCGATGATGTTGCCGCATTCACATTTGTAGGTTCTATCCGATAGCTTAAGGTCGCTTTTAACCATGCCACATTTGTGGCACATCTTGCTGGAAGGATAGAAGCGGTCTATCACTCGCAGCTCCACTCCATACTTCTTGCATCTCTCTTCGAGATACTTCCGAAAGTAATAGAACATTTGCTGCTGAATAGCTTTGCTGAGATGTCGGTTTTTCATCATGCCGGAGACATTCAAATCCTCGATAGACACGTAAGACGGTAAATTGTTGGCTTTCACAAGTGA
>Ga0265295_1002670_pt1 | contig 27501 bp, 22 predicted proteins | sample Munlansysbiofilm_FD_192503 | JGI IMG/M metagenome (GOLD analysis project Ga0265295, IMG submission 192503) | Leachate microbial communities from a municipal landfill in Southern Ontario, Canada - Methane capture system biofilm | ecosystem: Engineered > Solid waste > Landfill > Unclassified ... | reverse complement strand
GAAAGGAGGTAATCGCTTAACACATAATGAATTAGATAATCTGCCTAAAGCAGACTGGCATTGCTATGCCTATAAGTTCCAACACCGAAGGAGTTTAGTGTGAAAACAACTTCTTACGGAATTGCTGCAAAAAGTCATTTCTATTGGTTTTCACCCAATCTCTATTATCATATTCTATCTCTATCGTTTCTTCTGAGCGTTCTATCCTATCTAGCTCAAAAACATAATGTTCCTGCTCATCATACAGCTTGATAATAAGTCCCGGCAAACCACTAAATTTATAAGGCCCATCATTAATTGGGATCTCGGTTGTGTACCAGGCAATCCACTTTCTTCCGCCATAATCGGTAGTTGCACAATGTGCTACATACACTCCAATGGTATCAACAAGCGCAGTCATCTGCCATTTATAAACATCTAATGATTCCACGTATTCAAAATTGGTTGGCATAACTCTTTCTCTGAATGTGTAGCGGCCTTGGGGGTAATTTTTATAAATTTTATACGTGAGTTTAGCTCTAAAGCTTTTTATTGTTTCCTCAGTCAAAAACAACGAAAGCTTGCCTTCACGTTCCGCTTTGCGGCCTTCAAACATAAACCGATACTGATTATAACTCGTAAACTTACTAATATCATTGCCAATAAATAATACCATATCCTCATTTTTTACATAATCAAGATCATTTGTATCCTGCTTCCAGGCCAACTTATAAATGACATAAAGATTCGTGCTGTCAATCACCTTGGTTGGATGATCGAAAAACTGCGCATATATGGGTATAGCAAGCATTTGCATGACAAAAAACAAAAGAGAAATTCTTAAAATCGACTGTGTTTTCATAGTACTATGTTGGTAGTTATATAACTACTACTTTAGTTAATTAGTACAAATATAGTTCAAAAAATTAAAAAAATCACAACCATTTATCTCTTTTAACCGGGGTTTTAATCGTAATGGCATAATTTAGAGCTTATGTAATGGTTTGAAAAATATGATTTTGCGTTTGCAAGAACTATTCAAGTTCAATCGGGTTATTCCTTTTCATCAGATTCCGGTAAGCTCTCTGCTGAGATACTGCATCAGCTCCTGCATCTTTAGCCCTATTTATTATGTCAAGTTTGAAATTTTTCTGTGCCTTCAAAAAATCAGTCCTGGTGGTTAGCATCCAACCTCTGTCTTCGTATTCTATATTCACCCCATTTTTATACCTTTCAAGCTTTGTCATTTCAAAAACATAATGTTCTTTTTCATCATACAGTCTGATAATTAATCCCGGAAGACCGTAGAATTTGTAGGGTCCATCGTTTATAGGAATTTCCGTTGTGTACCAAGCTACCCAATTTCTGCCTCCATAAAAGCATTGAGCGCTTTGCGCTTTATAGTTTCCAATTGTCTTGGTTTCATCCAAAAGCACCCAATTAAATACACTTAAATCCTCGGTATATTCAAAATAATCAGGAAGCACTACATCGGTATAAGTATATTTTTTTTCAGGAAAATTCTTAAAAACCCGATAAGAAAATCGCGTCCTGTATTTTTCCATTTCATTTGCATCAATAAACTGTTGTAGCTGCCCTGCCCTCTCAGCCTGACGCCCAAAATAGACCATGTTGTAAAAATTTTCACCCATAAAGAGACTTACTTTATTACCAATCAATAAAATCATATTCTCTTTTCTTGCGCGTTCCAAGTTATTGGAGTCCTCTTTCCACGTAAGCGTATAGCTAATTTTAATATTAGCAGTGTCTAAAACTTTAACAGGGGTATCAAAAAATTGGGCGTAAGTCGATTGAAAAAAAATTTGAATCAAAAAAAACAATATTAAAAATCGCATAAATAATAGTTTTATATCTTTATAAATTAAAGTTGACCAATAAGTTATTACCTTATTCCAAGTAGAATTAAAATTCACTTCTGCATCCAATTATTAGATGCAGAAGTGATCGAGGTCTATTCCTCACTCAACCCACAATAAATGTCATCTCACACAACATAGTCATATGGCGCACATATTACCACATAATTATCACACATGATGTGGACATAACATGGATCCTCTGCTGCATCTGCGATCTTAGGCATGAAGAACATTGCTGTAAGTACAGTTAATATTGCAAATAATTTTTTCATAACAAATTGGTATTTAGGTTTTTAATATAATCTTGTTTTGTGCTGTTTTTTACATGCCACTTTGAGCTAAAGCCCAAAGTGGCCCACTTCGATCGAACTTATTTTTTCCCAATTTAAATATATATTTTGTTGTGCAATATGGCACAAATTGACTTCTGAATAAAAGTGAGAAATAAAGTGCATGACAAAAATTTATAACTATGTCCAATGTCTTTATTAAATCTTCAAATACTATTTTGCGGGGGGGGGGACAATAAGCCATTACCGATTAAAGCGAGCAATTTATAGATCGCGGTTGAAATCAATATGAAAAAATGGCTAGTTTTCATGCTTATGTTTTGAGGGCGTAATATAAACATTTTTTGGATAAAAACAAGAATATTTTTTATTTAAGCGCAGTAATAATTGACACCTGCACTAAACAAGAACAAATAAAAGCTTTTGCAGAATGATTAAACCGTTAGAAATTAACGCTTTAATCATCATGCTTTGCGGTAAGAATATTTTGGTGTTACTGCTACTTCATAGCGCATCCTTATAAACCCCACAAATAAATCTTATCAAGCGCAACTATTATATAAACTTCATTTCAAACGCTTTATAGATCAATTATTCAAGTTCTATCGGGTTGTTACGTTTCAGCATATTTCGAGCGGCAGTTTGTTGTGATTGACTGTTTGATCCAGCATCACGAGCTCTGCTGATGATGTCGTGCCTAAAGTTTTCTTCGGCATCCAGAACTCCCTTTCTATTGGTTTTTACCCAATCCATGTTAAAAAACTCTATCGCAACAGCTTCTTTCAAGCGCTCAATAGCTGTCATTTCAAAAACATAATGCCCTTGACTATCAGCGATTTTCAAAATAAGCCCGGGTAAGCCGCTAAATTTGTATGGGCCATCCGCTACTGGAATTTCAAGGGTGTACCAGGTAGACCATATTCTTCCTCCGTAGCGAAGAAGTGCCTTTTGAACAGTATAGCCATTAATCAAACTATCTTTATCAAGCAACTCCCATTGAAAGGCAGACAGGTCTTCCTCATAGATAAAAGAGCTGGGTATTACCTTGTCTGCATAAGACAACATGCCAGAAGGATAGTTTTTATAGATTTCGAAAGTAAACCGAGCTCGGTAATTACCCTCAGACATCTCATCTATGAAACTATTGAGGCGACCTTCCCTTTCGGCTATTGTCCCTAATTTACGTAAATTATACAGATTTTTGCTGGTAAACAAACTTGTCTTTTCACCGACAAATAAAAGCATTTCTTCCTGCCGCTGAAAATCAAGCTTGTTTGTATCTTGTTTGTACGACAAGTTGTAGGTTACCATTAAATTAGCCTTATCAATAACCTCTGAAGGAAAATCGAAAAATTGGGCAGAAACATTTAAGGTAATCAATTGAAAAACAAGATAATAAAGAATAGTAAAATTTTTATTAGAATTACGCATAGTTTTCATTTTATTGTCATCTATAAAAGATTTGTACTTTTTATTTCAAATATTATTGACTGAATTTTCTCTGTGGTTCTCTGTGGCTTCTTTGTGAAACTTTGTGAAACAGCTCTCCAGAGCTATCGGGGACACAAAGCTGCCATCATTATACTTTTCAACACACTGATTAGTAACGCATTCTTTAGCATAATCAATACACAAAACACACGAACAACAGAAAACTCAACGCAAACTCACCTTCGTCACGCCATTTCCACCCGTTTCAGGCGGTGCATCATTAAAGGATATGACTTCTTTTTGTTTGCTCAAAAACTCCCTGATTAGCTTACGCAGAATACCATCTCCTTTTCCGTGAAGGATATTTATTTCTTTGATGCTGAGCAAAATAGCTTCGTCAATATATTTGTCCACCTCATCGAGCGCTTCCTCGGCACGTTTGCCCCGCAAATCGATGGTGAGCTTAAAGTTGGTCACTTTTTCATTCAGGTCGGTCGTGATACTTCGTGAACTGCCTGCTCTGCGCTGCTGCAACTCTTTTCGGCTGTCTTTGCGACTCAGCTTCACCAGTTTTTCGGGCGAAGTGCGCAATTTAACGGAATTAAAACTTATAACGGCCTCATGCTCAGTAATAGAGAGCAGTTCGCCGCTAACATCCATTTCTTCAATGCGCACCATATCGCCGGCCTTGAGTTCAACTGCCTGATGTGCTGCTTCTTCTTTCTCCTCTGCCTGCTGTATTTTGGCAGCCAGCTCTTGCGCCTCATCGCCAAGCAAATCGCGTGTGTCGCGCAATTGGCTTCGCAGCACTTTGGTTTTTTCCTTATCAGCCTGTGCCTCCCGAATTTGTTTGATGGTATGCTCAATCTGCCGGTTTGCTTTGTCGATAAGGCTTTTGGCCTCCTTTCCGGCTTCTGCCAATAGGTATTTTTTATTGTCTTCTACCTGCTTTAACAGTCTTTTATACTTCTCGATGACTTCATTCAGCAACTGATCGGCCAGCCGCACTTCGGTTTGTTTTTGCGCCAAGGCTTTCTTCTCTACTTCAAGCTGTTGCAACTGTTGGTCGAAATCCAGGTGCGATTGTCCGGTAATGCCGGATGCCAGCGTGAGAATGTCTTCCGGGAAACCAATTTTTCGGGCAATTTCAAAAGCGAAGGAACTTCCCGGCTTGCCGGTTTGCAACATATACAAAGGCTCCAACTTATTGGTATCAAACAGCATAGCACCATTAAAAATCCCTTCTTGCTGATCCGCCATCAATTTTAGGTTGGCGTAGTGCGTGGTAACGAGTCCAAACGCTTTTTTATCGTTCAGGTTTTTCAGCACGGCCTCGGCAATGGCACCGCCCAACTGAGGTTCTGTCCCGGCACCAAATTCGTCAATCATAAACAGACTTCGTCCATCTGCATGGGCCATAAACTGCTTCATATTAAGTAGATGCGAGCTATATGTACTCAAATCGTTTTCCAGCGATTGCTCATCGCCAATATCAATAAAGAGCTTGTCGAAAATACCGCAAACGGCGTCGTGATCCATAGGAACAGCCAGCCCGCATTGCAACATATATTGAATAAGCCCTGCTGTTTTCAGGCAAACGGATTTGCCACCTGCATTAGGCCCTGAAATAATTAAAATCCGTGTCTCTTCATCCAACACAAGGTCGAGCGGTACGATTTTTCGGTGATGTTCGTTCAGGCTTTTCTCCAACAACGGATGCCGTGCATTTTTCCAGGCCATACGCGGTTCATCAACAATTTCAGGGATTCTGGCCTGCATTTGTTGCGCCAATATTGCTTTGGCCCTTACCAGGTCGATGTTGCCGAGCAACTCCCAACCAGCCAACAAATCAGTTAATTCCGGCCTCATCAGTCCGGTAAAAACAGCAAGGATTCGGTTGACTTCACGCCTTTCGGCATATTCTAGCTCACGCACTTCGTTGTTGGTATCAAAAACCGCGGTTGGCTCAATATAAACGGTTTGACCTGTGGCCGATTCGTCATGGATAAAACCTTTGAGTTTACGCTTATCGGCGGCCCGCACCGGAATCACCATGCGGCCATTGCGGATGGTTGCCTCCACACCGGAATCGGCCCAGCCGGCATTTTTGGCTTCCTGAAGCATCTTGTTGATTTGCCGGTCGATAGTACTCAGTTTCTGCCTGATTTGCCGGCGAATAGCAGCCAACTCAGGCGATGCTGAATCGGGAATTTCACCTTTATCATCGGTAAGCCGGTTGCACTCTTTCCACAGTTCATTATCGAGACTTACACCCTGGCAAAGTCGCTGAAAAGCCGGATAACGTAAAGCAGCATCCGAAACGGCATAGCGTAGAATTGCCTTGAGCGCATTGAAATTTGGCTTCAAGGCAAAAAGCGCATCTTGGCTGATAACGGTTCCTTCGATGCGGAGGTGGTGCAACTCATCACGCAAGTCGCTGTAGTCGCGCACCGGAAAAGGCAGCCCATTGTCCATCAATTTCATGAACTCCCCGATCAGATCGAGTTTTTCCTGAATCACAGACAAGCTGGTCTCAAATTGCATTTTTTGAGCCTGTTCATCGCCCATCAGGCTGATGCAATAAGAAGCAAGCCATTCGCGCAGGCGATCAAAGCCCAGTTTTTCCTCAAAATTATTTGGGTAAATCAAAAGTTTTTCATTTAGAAGGCAAAAGTACTAAGAAATAAGGATTTTTCGGGAACTGTGATAGGGGTTCGGCAAAAAGCTTTTTTGGAGGTACGCCGGTTGATAACGTCTGGCATGACTTCAAAAGATCGAATAAAGAAACGAGCATTTTGTCTTCTATATCAACGTTTTCACGTCCTCGTGCCTCGGAAGATGAAAAGTTAAACAAGACGTGACGGAAGGACTTCAAAACCTAATGTTGAAGATTAACGAATACAAAGGCAGGGGTAAAGCCCATTGCGCCAAGCGATGCGTAAACCACCGGCCTAAAGGCCGAGGTTAATCAAGAAGCTTAGACTGACTTTTACACGGCTGGAAGAACTTCAGAAGATCGAATAAAGAAACGGAAATTTCGTCTTCTACTTCAACATTTTCATGTCCTTGTGCTTCGGACGATGAAAAGTTAAACAAGACGTGAACGTTGACTTTTGAACGTACGGCACAACTTCAAAAGATCGATTGAAAATTGTAAATTAACACTAATAGCGAAACATCTGTAAAATAGATTTCGGAATCATCCTACCGAAGAACGCTGGCACGGATTTGCAATCCGTGCCGCCACAACAATTTATAGATCAGTATTTTACAAAACAACATCCAAAACTTTATGCTTTAACGTTTTCAATAGTTTAGTTAGTATCGTAGTTGATCGATTAGGTTTTGATATGGCACGGATTTGTAATCCGTGCCATCAGTCGTGGTGTCTGACTTTTGGAGGTTTAACATACTTCAAAACGTCGAATAAGAAAGATGAAACTTTTAGCTCAAATACCTGATAAATAACGATGTATCTTATGTAAAGCAAGTCAGCTCAAACCAAAACGAAAAAAAAACATCCTCCGATTCATTCCGGAGGATGTTTTTTTCTGTAACAAAGAGATTGCCTCAAGTTACTGTTATAACATTAACAACAGCTTATGCCATAACACATTGTTCCAGCATTACCTGAACAGGTGTAGCATGCTGAATATTGTCACTTACGGGGCAGCGTTGCTCTACGGTATGCAACCATTTTTCAAGGGTGGCGTCGTCAGCATCACAATTAGGTTTCATCATAACCACAATGTTTTTATAGCCAGCACGGTCTGCATCACTCTGACCAAAAAGCTTGGCGGGATTGAGTTCGCCGGTGATATCAATCTCAAGACTGCGGAGCTCGAAGCCCATTTCTCCTGCAATAAGGTGGCCCATCACATTTAAACAACCGGCAAAAGCTGCCAATATATACTCTACCGGATTGGGAGCTGTATTGCTTCCGCCCAACTCTTTAGGCTCATCTACGATGATTTCAAAATTACGGGCTTTAACGATGGCTCTGGCCGGACTTGTGCTTTGTGCTTTGATTTTAAATTTTAAATCAGACATAGTTTTAATGGTTTTATTGTTAAACAAAAATTGACTTTTTATTACACAACAAAATTAAGTGTTAATTAATTAACAATGCTTCAATGCACCATGTACATTCACCCTTTCTAAGGTGTAGATTTTCATAAAAAAAAGTGTAATATTGCATTTTTCATTTAAACTTTCCGCCATGTCAAACACACCTGCACTAAAAAATAACTCTTGGTTTACGGACTTATCTCCTGTTGAACAGGAACTCGTTTTTGAGCATTCAACCCTACTACAGTTTAAAAAAGATGAGACCATCATCAAACAAGGGTTTATGGCCGACCGTATTCTATATCTGGAAGAGGGGATGGCAAAACTCAGCATAGAAGATAGGCAGCGATCCACGGTTTTCAAGCTTATTGCCAGCGATACATTTATCGGGCTGATGTGTTCCTTCGTGAAGCGGAATGTTGATTTCACTGCGGTAGCCATTCAAGCCTGCACGGTGAGACTTATTGACAGATCAATTTTTGAACAGATGATACGTGAAAATGGGAATTTTGCTGTTCATATTGTGCAGCTTATGTCGCTGATGACCAACAAAATAGTACACGATCTGATCAACCTAAGTCATAAAAATGTAGATGGTGCGGTTTGTACCGTTTTGACAGAACTCGCAACTGAATTTAAGAACAACACTTTTATAATACCTTTTAGCAGGGTTGAGCTGGCAAACACCGTGGGCTACTCCAAAGAAAGTGTTATTGGTTGTCTTTCTTCCTTACAGAAAGAAAATATTATTAATGTTTCTGGAAAAAAAATTGAAATCCTGGATATCGATAGGCTAACAATTATTGCTAAAAACGGATAAGCAATCCGGCGGTTGACTATTGAACGTCCAGGACTTCAAAACGTAGAATAAAGGAAAAGATATTTCGTCTTCTACATCAACGTTTTCATGTCCTCCTGACTCGGACGATGAAAAGTTGGAATACGTGTTTGAAACTTTTGAACGTACGGCGCAACTTCACAACGCCGGTTAAAAGTTGAGGATTGCAAAATAACACTAACAGCGAAACAATTATAAAACAGATTTCAGAATCATTCTATCGAAGAATACTGGCGCTGATATACCAGCATTATTGAGGCTGACTTTTGAACGTCCGATAGGACATCGCGTCAGCCTACCTTACTATAAATAAGGATGAAATCACGCTTTATACTTTATTTCGCCAAGCGGAACGCATAATCCATCCCGATGAAAATATCAGCAGTGGGTTTGAGGGCTTGTACCTGCTGATGCTCTGTCTCCAGCACTTTCATGCGGTATTCATTTTGTGGTTCCTTGCCTCGCACGGCCTGTGCTTTCTTGGTCTCATGATAGGTCAGCTCGATGAATATGCGCACGTCAACATTCTCCGTTTTGATGGCATACAAGCCGTCAATAATTAACATATCAATGCCGCTATAATCGGTGGTGAGCTGGTCGATTTGTTCAGTGACTAAATCCACACAAGGCCCTGTTGACGGCTTTCCTTCTTTAAACTCTTTGATGTTGCGCCGCAGCGTTTCCCAGTCGTATTCGTCAGGACCAACAACATTTTCGATGCCGTGACTCTTGCGCCATTCAGTGCGCAGCAGCGGATGGATGCGGTAATAATTGTCGATATGAAGCGGCTTGGCCATGATGCCGTGCTTGCGAAGTCCTTTGGCCACCACATGTGCCAGCTCTGTTTTGCCGGAGCCCGACTCGCCGGAAATGGCAATCATCATTTTTTCTTTGCGGTTGGCAAGGATATATTCCAAAATGGCCGCACCGGCTATCTGGTGCTTTTCGGTGATCAATAATACGTCTCCTAACATAATCTTGGCTTTAAGTTTGTCAGTTGATGATAATACAATATTTAACAATAAGTTATTGAACTTTTTTTAGCTCACTATTCAATTTGTAAACATCATTCCTGATGTCAATTATAAATGATATTTATCCAGGTTTGCATCAAAATCAAAGAAAAGGTCACAACCTGTTTTAAGTGCTTGAACCATTTGATGTTCGCGTTCCAAAATTTGCTTTCTGAAAGGGGTCATAGCTTCTTTTCCAGCGAAAATTTGAGCTTCTTTGGTTTCGTAGTAAGTCAGTTCAATAAATACACGCAGGTCAGCTCTTTCTATTTTTGTAGCATACAAACCGTTAATAATCATCAAATCAATTCCTTTGAAGTCGGTTTTTATTTCATCCACATAATCCGTAATCAGGTCAACACAAGGCATCACGCTGGTGTTATCTTCAAAAAAGTCGTTGATAACATGAATAATCCTTCCCCAGTCATATTCATCAGGACCAACGCTTTCTATGCCATTATCCCTGCGCCATTGCTTACGTTCGAGTGGGTGAATCTTATAAAAATCGTCCAAATCAACAATCTTTGAACGCAAGCCCTGTTTTTTAAATTTCTGTGCCAGCGCATAGGATAGTGTAGATTTTCCTGAGCCAACTTCACCGCCTATAGCAATGACAAATTTTGGCTTTATTTCTTCGCCCATAAAATCAATAATTACGTCAGCAGCCTGCTCGTGTTTGGGCGTTACCGTTATCTTATCGTTTAGCATATTATTACATTTTAAGATTTTAAATCCAATACTTTCCATTCATCGGCAGCTAAATCTACCGCATTATTTAAAACGTTGATGGCAGCTATTTTATTGGCTTTGATTCTGATTTGTTTGTGGTCAATCTCAAAAAGATATTTTACACTTTTAAAAGTAATTCCAAAGCTAATTTTTTTCCAGGCTGCCGGTAAATTAGGATTCAAACTAAGCTGCTCGCCGCGATAATTGAGACCAGCAAAGGTATTGAGCGCGATAAGCAAAGTGCCGGCCATTACACCTGCGTGAATACCTTCGCCGGTTGTGCCACCCTGTATGTCGTTGAAATCGCTGGACAAGGCGTCCTGATATAATTCCCAGCTCAGCGCATTATCGCCGATCTTAGCGGCCAGTCGCGCATGCACTACCCTGCTCAGCGTTGAGCCGTGAGAAGTACGTTTTAAGTAATATTCCAGGTTGCGCTTGAGGTAATCGGTGGGCAGCTTATAGTCCATTTTTACCAACAGTTCATCCACCTCTTCCTTGTTCAGGTTATAAAAAGTCATCAGCGTATCGGCTTGTTTAGCTACTTTATAGGCATCCGGCGATTTTCCTTCCGACTTCAGGATACGATCCATGCGATAGACGTTGTCGTATTTTTGGCGGTAAGCGTCCCAATCCAATTCCAACAAGTCGAAATAACCATCAAACTGGGCGATGATACCTTCCTTATTGATCACCAGATTTAGTTTTAAAGCGATATTTTGCCAGTTTTGTAACTCATCAGCTTCAAAATCAGGCAACACCTCTTTTATATTGTTGAATATGCCAGCAATTTGTTCAGCTTTGCCAAAAAGCCAGGCCACCATAATATTCGTGTAGGCATTGTCGGTGAGGCCGCCTTTTTCCGTTCCGGGAAGGTGTTCATGAAACTCATCAGGCCCCATCACCTCGCTGATATGGTAGCGACCCGTGTTCTCGTTAAATTTGGATTTGCTGGCCCAAAAACGGCAAATCTCAAAGATCATCCGAGCGCCATATTGTTTCAGGAAGCTGATGTCGCGTGTGATCCAATAATAATCCCAAACATTATAGGCGATGGCCAGCGACACATGGCGCTGCAACGAGGAGTGGTCGTCGCCCCATTCCCCGGTGAGGGGATTGAGGTGAACCACCTGGGTTTCCTCGCGTCCATCGCTACCACTCTGCCAGGGGAACATCGCGCCCTGATAGCCATGTTCGGCTGCGTATTTGCGTGCTTCGGGCAGGCGTTTATAGCGGTACATCAGCATGGATTTGGCCACTTCGGGCAGGTGCATATCGTAGAGCGGCAGGATAAATAACTCATCCCAAAATATATGACCCCGATAAGCCTCGCCATGCAATCCGCGGGCGGTAATGCTTGCATCGAGCTGCCTGTTGAAAGGCGACATCGAGACCAGCAAATGATAGGTGTGCAGCCGCAATAGCTTCTGCGACCAGCGGTCGCCTCCTACTTTTATATCCATCTCGTTCCAGAGCGCTGCCCACTTTTTGCCGTTTTCCAGCTGCATCACTTCAAAACCAGGCGCAGTTTTCGCCGCCGCGAAAGCCGAAGCGAGGGCGTCGTCAACAAAATGCTCTTTATCGCTGCAAATTCCCACGGTTTTTTCCAGCCTAAGGCTTTCTCCTTGCTTTAAATCTTGAATAAAGCTTGTGAAAACACGGCCTTCCGAAGTCTCATTTTTACCTTCCGGCATAATTTGCTTTCCCTCAAGGAAAATATGATGCCTCGCCACTTCTGCTATTTGGTGCTTTGATTGGCTTGTTTTTACTAGCACAAACATTTTCGGATCCTCAAAACCTTGTTTTACCGGCTCCAGATGTTTGGAAGCCAATGTTTTGTAACGATCAACGCCCTCGTTAATAACTTCGCCATCAAGGCCGGAGCGCAAACTAATAGTAGCTGAATAGTTGAGTGGTTTTATTTCGTACATCAAGGCAGCCAAAAGTGTATTTTCCAGACAAGCTAGGCGTTTGCTGCGCACAGAAGTTTGCCTTCCTTTGATATCTTCTACCACCATTTCGCGTTCGAGCAGGGCATTTTTAAAGTCGATACGCCTTTTAATGGAAATAATTTTGTCCTTATTAGGGTCAAACCAGTCGCCGCCGTCAATTTTAAAACTTACGGGAAGCCAGTTGGGCAGGTTAACAAAGTCTTCATTTTCAACATCATGTCCGGCGACTTCCGTAACCAACCTATTATACATCCCAGCCATATAGGTTCCCGGGTAATTGTTGGGATTGGCAGCGGTTTCTTCCATGGCACCGCGCACACCAAAATAGCCGTTCCCAACCGTGAGCAAGGCTTCGCGCGAACGTTCCTTTTTGGGGCTATAACCGTGATAAGTGATTGACCAACTGTCTTGTTCGGCTCCTTCTGTAAACCATTTATTGAAGCTTTCAATGCTTACCTCTTCCAAATCTTCCACCACTATATCAGCGCCATTATCGTACAGCTCCGTGATGTTTTCTTCGCGGGCAACGCCTAAAACCAATCCGAAGCGGCCATTTTTTCCGGCTGCCACACCCGAAACGGCATCTTCCACCACAATGCTTCGGTCGTAACTACATCCCAAACGGTCTGCAGCGGTAGTGAAGATATCTGCTTCTGGTTTTCCTTTCAGACCAAGTTCGACGGAAACCACGCCATCAATGCGCGTTTCAATCAGATCGAGCAGGCCGGCAGCACGCAAAACGCCTTCACAATTTTTGCTTGAAGAGGCTACGCCAACACGGTAGCCTTTTTCGCGTAACTCCTTCATTAGTTTTACGGTAGAAGGATAAACCTCTACGCCATCAGCTTCAAGCACAGCGTTAAAGGCCTGGTTTTTCCTATTGCCAAGGCCACAAACGGTTGGCGCATCGGGAGCGTCATCAGGACTACCAAGAGGCAGCTCGATATTGCGCGAAGTCAAAAAATCGGCAACGCCTTTGTAGCGTGGTTTGCCGTCAACAAAAGGCAAATAATCAGCTTTGTGGTCAAAAGGCACAAAGTCAGTTCCCTGCTTTTCTGCATAGCTTTTTAAGAAGGTGTCGAACATCAGTTTCCAGGCGGCGCTATGCACCAATGCAGTTTTGGTAATCACGCCATCCAGGTCAAAAATTACGGCATCAAAGTGTTTTTGCGAATTCATGTTTTAGGTTTCTTGTGGTTGTATTAGTCGATTTTGAGCCAATGATAGGCAAAAGGTTTTAAAAGTATTTCGTTGAGGTTAACTTCCCGGTTCTGAAGCTGCTCAACAGCAATAGTTCCATAGTGTTGAAGGCTGATAGTCTGCGGTTTGGCCGACAGGTTTTGAACGATCAACATTTTATGATTTTTATTCTCGCGCAGATAAGCCAGAACGGCTTCATTGCCTTCAAAATCAATAAATTTCATGCTCCCGCTCCCGAAGACACCTGTCTGCTGGCGCACTTCAAGCATCTTTTGAATGCGGTGAAAAAGCCGGTATTGAAAAGTTGACGGATCGCTGAGCTGGGCTTCACGCAGTGTCCAGTTGATTTTGCCTCGCACCAGAAATCGCGTATCGTCCTTGCCATTGAGCTTTATCATTTCTTCGTAATAGCCTTGATCGTTTTCCTTGCCAAACTCGTCACCATAGTAGATTACCGGTGTGCCGGGAAGGGTTAGCATCATGGAATAAGCCAAGCCAATTTTGCGCTCGTCAAATTGAAAAAGATTGGCCAGACGGGCCGAAATGCCTTCTCCCTGGCGAAAATCCCACTCGGGTTGCAGGCAATAATTTTCGTGAATATATTTACGGTCTTCTTCTGAAACATAAACCAATTCAAGGCTTAGCTCATCGTGGCAGCGCAAAAAAGTAAACCATTGCGTGCCATCAGGAATTGGCGGCGTAACGGCAGGATCGAGGATATTTATAATTGGTGTAGCACGCTGACTGGCAATGGCTTTGTAGAACATAGGCATCAGCGGAAAGTGATAAGCGGCATGACATTCGTCTCCATCGCCCAAATATTCCACCACTTTATTGGGCTGCTGGCAAGCCTCGGCAAGCAACAAACTACCCGGCCTAACGCTATCCAAAACTGCCCTGAAAAATTTCATAATCAGGTGAGTTTGGATCAGGTTTTCACAATCTGTTCCCTCTTCCTTCCAGAGATACGGAATGGCATCGGCACGAAAACCATCAACGCCCATCTGCTGCCAATACAGGAAATGCCGCAGCATATCGAGCAGCACTTTGGGATTGCGATAATTCAAATCAGGCTGAAAATTAAAGAAACGGTGAAAATAATTCCAGTCGCCCAGTGGTTCCCAGTTACTGGTTTCCATGCCTTTAAAAATAATACGTGCTTCCTTATATAAGCTGGCATCTTTTGACCAGATAAAATAATCGCGGTAAGGACTTGTCTCAGAAGCCTTTGCACTTTGAAACCAGGGATGCGTTTCGGAGACATGGTTGAGCGCGATATCAAAAATTACACGTAGTCCCCGCTGATGGGCTTCTTCAAGGAATTTTCCAAAAACAGCCTCCTGCTCTTCTTTGCTGTGATTTTCTGGCAGACCCAATAATTCATGCCTGATTTTATCGTAATTGCGTATATCAAAACCGGCATCACGCATGGGCGAATCGAGGATTGGTAACAGCCAAAGCGTATTTACGCCAAGCGATTTTATATAATCCAACTTCGCGCTGAGCCCATCAAAATCTTTGTTAAACAAATCTACGTAAAGCGAATACACCACCGCTTCCTGATACCAATGCGGCTCAGTAACTTTTTCAGTTGATTTAAGTGCGTCTAGCTCTGCTAAAAAATCAGTAAGCAGTTCTTGTGAAGCTTCCGGATAAATTTGAGTCCAGAGCGAGTTGATATTCTCTTTAACACTCATTTTCAGTTTTTTAAATCTTAATTAATGCCAACAACAAAACTAAATAATTTCGGCCTCAAAACGGCTGTTTTTCGCTTTGCCAGCCCAATTTCAGATTGCAAACGGTTTCGGTAAAAAAAGTAAAATTTAGCTACTACTTATGCGCCCTGAGCATGAATACTGCAAACGCTTTGATGTTAAGCCGATTGAGCTACAGCAGATGATAATAAAGCCTATTTTTTCTTATCTTGGCAATCTTCACATCACAACGGTTTAATTATCTTTACACACTTATCAAAATTCACCGGTTTCATTTGCCTTAACACAAAAATAATTCCTGATGCGTAAAAGATTCCTGACTTTCAACTTCTTGTTATTGGTTTTGCTAACTTTTAGCCTGAGCCTTCAGGCGCAGAAAAAAAATGCCGACATCAAAATTGAGCCGCCTTTTTGGTGGACCGGCATGCAAAATAAAGCACTTCAACTGATGGTTTACGGCCAAAATATTGGCGAAACCCGCGTTACTATCGACTATCCGGGCGTAAAGACAATACGTGTTTCTGCCGTTGAAAATCCCAATTACCTGTTTATCGACCTGGAGATTTCAGAGGCAGCAGTTCCGGGAGTCTTTGAAATTATTTTCACTCAAAAAGGAAAAACAACGTACAAAGCCACATATCAGCTTCGTCAAAGGCGCGAAGGGTCGGCTATGCGTGAAGGTTTCAACTCATCAGACGTGATCTATCTGCTGATGCCCGACCGCTTCGCCAACGGCAATCCCGACAACGATGATATGCCCGGCATGCTCGAAAAAGCCGACCGCAAAAACCCTGATGGCCGGCATGGTGGCGACCTCGAAGGAATTATGCAAAAGCTGGATTATTTTACTGATTTGGGCGTTACGGCGCTCTGGCTCAATCCTGTAGTCGAAAATAATATGCCGGCTTATAGCTATCACGGCTATGCCATCACCGATTTTTACAAAGTCGATCCACGCTTTGGCGACAATGAAACTTACCGCAAATTGGTTGAAAAAGCCAAGAAAAAAGACATCAAAATTATTAAAGACATGGTGTTTAACCACTATGGCACAGGACATTGGTGGACAAACGACCTACCGATGAGCGACTGGGTAAACAAGTGGCCCGAATTTACCCGTTCCAACTACCGTGGCGGCTCACTTACCGATCCTTATGCCTCTGATTTTGACAAAGATAAGATGCTGCGCGGTTGGTTCGATGTAACCATGGCCGACCTCAACCAAAAAAATCCTTTTGTAGCCAATTATCTGATTCAAAACAGCATTTGGTGGGTGGAATACGCTGATTTGGGCGGCATTAGAATGGACACCTATCCTTATTCTTTTCAAAGCTTTATGAAAGAATGGATGCAACGCCTAATGGCTGAATACCCAAACTTTTCGGTAGTTGGCGAGGTTTGGCTCAATGTTTCACCACAGGTGGCCTACTGGCAGGAAAACGACCATAACTTCGATGGTTTCCACTCGAACCTAAATTATGTGATGGATTTCCCGCTGAAATATGCTATCGGAAAAGCTTTCAATGAAGATAACGGCTGGAGCACTGGCGTGGCAGCACTTTACGAATCGTTGAGTCTCGACTTTTTGTATGGTGATACCGACAAAATCGTTAATTTCTTGGATAACCACGATATGGATCGTATCGCTACAACTTTGAAGGAAGACATCCGGAAACAAAAGCTGGCAGCCACTTTCTTGCTCACCATCCGAGGCACGCCACAGCTATATTACGGCAACGAACTCGGCACGCCCGGCGAAGAACACAAAGGACATGGCCAGATGCGCAACGATTTTTCGGGAGGCTGGCCAGACGATACACACAACGCTTTTGAAGCCGGCGGCAGAACCACAGACCAAAACGAGCTTTGGAATCATTTCAGGACTTTACTGCATTACCGCAAAAAGACCGAAGCGCTGCAAACCGGACAACTCACGCATTATATCCCCGAAGATGGTGTTTACGTGTACTTTAGATATAACGACGAGCAGACTGTGATGGTGATTTTGAATAACAATCAAGAGCTTAAAACCATCAAATTAGACCGTTTTGTCGAAAACCTGCAAGGCTTCAAAACCGGCACTGACTTATTGCACCGCACTTATTTTGAGGACTTAAACGAAATTTCGATTCCCGCCATGGATAGCCGCGTGATTGAACTGAAACCCTGAAACAAGTTTCACTAAGTCTCACGCTTAAAAACATCAATACCAAAAAAAAACTAAGTTTGAAAAGAAAAATTAATAACTATATTTGTCAATTAATGTCAAGACTGAATTATGTCAAGTATATTTGGTAAAAAACTAAAATCGCTGCGAGAGGAAAAACAGATTCCTCAAAGACAGTTGGCTGCCGTGTTAGAAATTGACACAGCAACTTACTGCAAAATCGAAAAAGGTAGCCGGCGAGCTAAACGAGAACAAGTTATCAAGCTTGCAACATTGTTGAACTTTGATAAAAATGAACTTTTTAGACTGTGGTCAGCAGACAAAGTTTATGACATTATTGCAGATGAAGATGATGCTTCACAAATATTGAATATTGTTGCTGAAAATATCATGGCTTATAAACGAAAATCAACCAAAGTATGAAACCATTAGTCAAATACAGAGGGGGCAAGTCTAAAGAAATACCTCATATCTTAAATTATATTCCACAGTTTAGCGGAAAATATATTGAGCCTTTTTTTGGCGGTGGTGCTTTGTATTTTCATTTAGAGCCAAAAAACGCCATTATCAATGATATTAATTCAAAGCTAATGAATTTTTATCTTGGTGTGAAAAATGATTTCGATAAACTAAAGAAAGAACTTGATGATATAGGTAGGACTTATAAGGTAAATCGAAGAAGGTTTGAAGAGTTAAAATCCAGAACACCTGAACAACGCGTAAAGGATGATAATGAAGCTCTCTACTACGAAATTAGAGATATGTTCAACGATTTGTCAGAAAAGAAGTATTCCGATGCTCTGTTGTATTTTTTTATAAACAAAACTGCGTATTCGGGAATGATTCGCTATAATGCTAAGGGGGAGTTTAATGTACCTTATGGGCGATACGCCAACTTAAATACTTCTTTAGTTACTGCTAATCATTACAGGTTACTTTCAAATACGGAAATATACAATCTCGACTATAAACACATTTTTAATTTAGCAGAAAAAGATGATTTTATGTTTTTAGATCCACCTTATGATTGTGTTTTTTCTGATTACGGTAATGCAGAGCATAAAGATGGGTTTGATGAAGAAAATCATATTGAATTAGCTGATAATTTCCGCAGTTTGAAATGCAAAGCACTAATGGTAATAGGAAGAACACCTTTGACAGAAAAACTCTATGAAGATATGATTATAGACGAATATGGGAAATCTTATAGCGTAAACATTAGAAACAGATTTAAATCTACTGCAAAACATATTTTAATTTCGAACTATGGAAATGAATCTGAAAAACGCTCCCCTAAAATTGCATTTCAAGAAGAATTAGCACTTTAAAATTATATGGCAAGAATCGATAGTAAAGTAATATTTGTTACTACATCCCCACGAACGCCTGCAAAAATGATTCCTGAGATTGCGTTATTAAACACGCATTTCGCAGGCCAGAAATGGAACACCGGCACACAACGTGCATTTATGGAGCTATTGAAAGAAGAGAATTTCTTTAATGGTGAAGGCACAAAAGATCCCGCATTTAGTGCAAGAGACAGAATAAACCGCGCACCAAAAGCATTAGGATTTGTTTCCCTTACACCTACAATAAAGCTTACACAAGCAGGAATAGAATTAGTTACCTCTAAAAGGAAAGAAGAAATATTTTTAAGACAGTTGCTCAAATTTCAAGTCCCCTCTCCTTTTCACAAGCCAACAGACAAAGCGGCTGAATTTTGGGTAAAACCCTATCTTGAACTTTTTCGCTTAATTCGTCATTTCGGCTCTTTGAAATTTGATGAGTTAAGGCTATTCGGACTTCAACTAACAGACTACCGACATTTTGATACTATCGTTGCCAAGATTGAACTGTTTAGAATTGAAAAAGCTCAAAACCAAGGGGAATATAGGAGGTTCTACAAAGACTATCTACAATCTGAACTACGACAAATCTTTTCAGACCGCATACAATCAGGCGAAACTAAAACAAGAGAAACAAAAGACGCTTCAATTTCAAAATTTCTAAAAACTCAAGCATCAAACCTTAGAGATTATGCGGATGCCTGTGTTCGGTATTTGAGAGCAACAGGCTTAGTAAATATTTCACATATAGGAAAGTCGCTATCGATTGCACCAGAAAAAATGGAGGAAGTTGATTATTTCTTGCTAAACACAGATAGAGACCCCTGTTTTAACGACAATGAAAAATTCTATATAGAATACCTTGGGAATGCAGAACTTCCAATACTTCTAACGGATAATAAAGACTTACTTATTAGTAAAATTCAAAGAGAATTTCCAAAAATTACAGTTGACACTGCAATCAGTTTAAAAGACCTTAAAAATATATTTGCAGACGAATTAGAAAGCAGAAAGGAGCAGTTTATTACCGACCAAATATCAGCCATAAAAGACTATAGCCTATTTGAAGACATCAACACAATATTTGATCAAATCCTTGACAACTCGCTATACGACACACCATTATTGTTAGAATGGAATGCATGGCGTGCTATGACAATGATGGACGGCGGTATTATCAAAGCAAATTTAAAGTTTGACGACTTTGGAAATCCTATGTCAACTGCTCAAGGAAATATGGCTGATATTGTTTGTGATTATGGCGATTTTGGCTTAACAGTTGAAGTTACTATGCAAAGCGGACAAAGACAGTATGAAACTGAAGGAGAACCCGTTACACGACATCTTGCTAAATTGAAACGAGAAACCGCTAAACCCGCATACTGTTTATTTATTGCACCAAATATTAACGATGCGTGTGTGGCTCATTTTTATGCTTTACACAAAATGAATATCAGTTATTATAGTGGAATTTCAACAATTGTCCCATTACCTTTGCGAGTTTTTTTAAAAATGCTTGAAGACTCATACAACGCTGATTATGTTCCAGAACCACAAAATATTCAACGATTTTTTGAGCGTTCAAACGAATTGGCTAACTCAACAGACAACGAGCTTGACTGGTATAATTCAATTACCGAAGAAGCATTGAATTGGCTGAAAGAATAAAAAAATGTTAATATGAAAAAGTGCAATGGCATAACAAGGCGCATAGTTAAAGGCGGGCTTGTTCTAAACATCAATCCTTTAACAATTATAATCCAAGTACCAAACTAAAGTAAGGTGCTTTAAAATCCACCACTAACAATACATCCGCTGATGAAACCATTAAAACTATTTCGCAAACCATATTTTTTGTTGTCGCTGCTATTTTTGTTGCCGGTTCTGCTTCAGGCACAGTTGGTCAGAAATATTCCGGCAGCGCCAGAAAACAGCGATACACTGCTGATTATTTTCGACGCTAACGAAGGCAATAAAGCATTGAGCAAGTATATGGGTGATGTATATTTTCATGCCGGACTGATCACGAATGCCAGCAAAGATGGCTCTGATTGGAAATTTGCTGTCGGCAATTGGGGACAGGCCGATGAACGTGTAAAAATGCTCCCGATGGGCGCCGGGCTATACCGTGCAAGCATCCCGATAAAGTCGTTTTTTGGCGTTTCTGAAGAAATCCCAATAAAGCAACTGGCGCTGGTTTTCCGCAATGAAGATGGCAGCTTAGTTGGCAAAACCGCCGACGAAAAAGACTTCTATATCAACTTCAAAGGCTACGAACCTGAAATCAGCGAGAAAGTTATAAAACTTGACGCGCCCAAACGCTATTTAGGCCAGCAGATGGATAACAATGTCTTGTTTATTCATACCGATCAGGGCGATTTGAGCTTCCGGCCTTTTGCCGACAGCATCATCGAGGTGGCCTTTCATCCCGGTGGCTTTACCGTTTTCGACAGTTCGCATGCGGTGATTATGGCTCCGGGAAATGTAAAAGCTTTACTTACTGAAACACCTAACGCACTGATGTTTGACCTGCCGGGCTTGCAGGTTTTTATTCAAAAAAACCCACTTCAAATCCGTTACCTCAGCAATGGACAACCGCTGCTGAACGAAGAAAAAGGCTTTTTCAACAGCAATGCCGGCAATGGATTCAGGTTTAATGCCAGCCAGGGCGAACATTTTTATGGCAGCGGTGGTCGTGCTTCAGGCATGGATTTAAGAGGTAAACTTCTGGGACTTTATAACCGTGCTGACTACGGCTATCAGCTTGGCGCCGTGAATCTTAACTATATGATTCCGCTTTTGCTTTCGTCAAAAGATTACCTCATCTTTTTTGATAATCCTCAAAAAGCCCAAATTGATGTGGACAGCCAACACAGAGGCGTGGTGGAATTTTCTGCCATTGGCGGCCCACAACGATTTTACCTGGTTCATGGCAAAAATGATAACTCTATCTTACAGCAATACAGTAGGTTAACTGGAAAACAAAAATTGCCGCCCCGCTGGGCTTTCGGCAATCTGCAATCGCGCATGGCCTACCGCACCCAGGCAGAAACGGATTCAATCGTAAATCTGATGCTTGAAAAAGACTTCCCTATTGATGCCATCATCCTCGACTTTTATTGGTTTGGCGATAGTATCCTGGGGCATCTGGGTCGCCTCGACTGGTATAAACCTTCCTGGCCGGAGCCTGAAAAGATGATTGCCGACTTCAAAAGAAAAGGCGTAAAAACCATTACCATTTCGGAACCTTATATTATCGACACACTCAAAAACTATAAAATCGCTTCCGATTTGGGCATTTTGGCTACCGACAGTCTTGGAAATGTATATATCGACAAGCAATTTTATTTTGGCGATGGCAGCCTGATCGACATCTTCAAACCTGAAGCCGCAGATTGGCTTTGGAGCAAATACAAAAGCCAGTTTGAGCAAGGCGTTGCCGGGCTTTGGGGCGACCTGGGCGAGCCGGAATCCCATCCTTCCGACCTTTTCCACGTTGTTGGCAAGGCCGACGAAGTACACAATATTTACGGCCATTACTGGGCCAAATCCATTTATGACCGTTTCCGCAGAGATTATCCCGAGAAACGCTTATTTTTTCTGGCACGCAGCGGCTATGCCGGATCGCAACGTTTTGGGATGATCCCCTGGTCGGGCGATGTAAGCCGCAGCTGGGGCGGATTGCAGGCACAATTGCCAGCCATGTTGAATATGAGCATGTCGGGAATACCCTATATGCACAGCGATGCCGGCGGTTTTGCTATGGGCGAAAAAGACGACGAACTTTATACGCGCTGGTTACAGTTTGCGGCGTTTACACCGATATTGCGTCCGCACGGCAGCGGTATTCCGTCAGAACCGGTTTATTTTAACGACACCACCCAGCGTATTGTGCGACACTTTATGAAGATGCGTTACCAGCTGCTTCCCTACATTTATACACAGGCCTGGCACACTGCCGAAACAGGCACGCCTATTGCCGTTCCGGTGTTTTATTACTATCCTGATGATAAACGCTTTGAGGACCATTACAGCACCTACTTTTTTGGGCGCGACTTACTGGTTGCACCGGTTTTAAAAGCCGGCCAATCCCGCCTTACGGTAGAATTACCGAAAGGAAACTGGTACCACTTCTGGACAGAAGAAGCCTTTAAAGGCGGCCAGGCGGTAACGGTAAATACCGCTTTGGAGAGCATTCCGATTTTTGTGAGGGCCGGAAGCATCATCCCAATGGTGGACGCGGTGAGCAGCACCGATTATTATAGCTCGAAAAAATTGTATCTGAAAGCCTATCTGCCCGCGGGCAAAGGCGAGATGAACGGGAAAATTTACGAAGATGATGGCGAGACATACGACAGCTACCAAAAAGGCGCTTACGAACTGATCACCATCAATGGCACAAAAAGCGAGGACGGACAACTGGAATTTCAGTTACGTAAATCCGGCGACGGCCACCCTGGGATGCCCGACCTGAGGATGATAGAAGTTGCGTTGATTGGCCAAAGAAAAGACGTTAAAACCATCATGATAAACGACTTAGAACTACAACGTCTGAAAACAGAAGCTGCCGAAGGGGGAGAAATTGGTTTCTGGAAAGACGCTTCCGGAAAGCTAAACTTCCGATTTTTGTGGGCCGGCGAAGACGTTGATATCAAGACAAAATAATTATTAAACCCTATATCCAATAACCTATGAAAACTTTGAAAAACCTACTTCCCTTGCTGGCAATCATTAGCTTAGGGCTTTTTGCGTCCTGCCAAAATCAGCAAAAATCTGTTATAAGTGAAGCAACTGTTGAGCTCACCAAAAACCCCGACTGGGCAAAAGACGCCGTAATTTATGAAGTGAACACGCGGCAATATACGGAAGCCGGCACTTTTGAAGCCTTTCAGGAACATCTGCCCCGGCTAAAAGCGCTTGGCGTGGACATACTGTGGTTTATGCCCATCTATCCCATTGGTGAAAAAAACCGCAAAGGAACGCTCGGAAGTTACTACTCCATAAGGGATTACAAAGCCGTGAACCCCGAATTTGGTGATCTCGAAGCCTTTAAAACCCTGGTAGATAAAGCCCACGAAATGGGTTTTGAGGTTATCCTGGACTGGGTAGCCAACCACACTTCTTTTGACCACGCCTGGACAACCGAGCATCCCGATTGGTATAATCGCGATGAGCATGGTGAGATTGTTTCACCTTTTGACTGGACTGACGTGGCCGATCTCAACTACGAAAACAATCCGGCTTTGTGGGATGCCATGATTGATGCCATGAAATTTTGGGTGAGAGAAGCCAATATCGATGGCTTTCGTTGCGACGTGGCCGGCATGGTACCCGTGGCTTTTTGGGAAAAAGCACGCACAGAACTGGACGAGATAAAACCTGTGTTTATGCTTGCTGAAGACGAAGGCGAACCAGCACTTACCAATATGGCTTTTGGTGCGAATTATGGCTGGGAGCTGCATCATATCTTCAATAAAATGGCGCAGGGTGAAAAAACTACTGCCGATTTATGGGCATACTTTGAAAAAAATGACAGCATTTTTGCGCCTGACGTATTCCGCATGAGCTTCACTTCTAACCATGATGAAAATTCCTGGAACGGTACTGTTTTCGAGCGTTTGGGCGATGGCACCAAAGCTTTCGCGGTGATGTCATACACCATTCCGGGTTTTCCGCTTATCTATAACGGCCAGGAAGCAGGACTCGACAAGCGGTTGGAATTTTTTGAAAAAGATCAAATCAGCTGGAACCAAGGTAGCGATTATGCGGATCTTTACACCAAACTCAACCAGATTAAAAAAGATAACCCCGCACTCTGGAACGCTGATTATGGCGGCACTATAGCATCTATCGACATTAATATCCCTCAAAATGTGCTGGCCTTTAGCCGTGAAAAAGACGACAATAAAGTAATCGTTTACATCAATGTTACTGCTGAACCACAACAAATTACGGTTTCAAGCGCAGCAGCCTTTGGCAACTTCAAAGAGCTGCTTTCGGGTCAGGAAATGGTGATTGATGAAACTACCGCATTTGATATTGGGCCTTGGGCTTACTATGTTTTGAAAGAAGTAAGGTAAGGCTGAAAAGCTAAATAGTTTTAAAAAAAAGCCTGGAGAAATCCGGGCTTTTTTTTGGAAAGAGGTTTATCACAATAAAAGTTTCCCGTAGATTAACGCAGAAAAACATCAATGAAAATCAGCGAGATCTACTGGAGAAAAAAAAATCCTAATTTTACCCTCAACACAAAACCTCAGAAATGAAAAACGGCTTTTATTTGCTCTTTGCGTTGATTCTTTTGGCTGCCTGCGATAAAGAGGAGGAAGCCATAAAGTATCATTTTATACAACCCAACCAAAACGAGATAAGCCTGATGAGTTCGGAAAGGCTTCTAATCGAAACACTTACACCGGAAGATTTGTCGTTCAGTTGTAGCAACAGTTTTGTGGCAAATATTAATAGCGAAGGTTTATTGTACGCTACAAGACTTGGTACTGCATTTATTAGAGTTACAAACGGCTATCTGGAAGATGAAATCAAGCTCATCGTTACAGCACGTTCTGAGTTGTATGCCGAACCCATCAAAAATTTCAGCCTAACCAAATCGGAAATTAAAGCCATTGAAGGAGAGCCTTTTAACGAAACAGAAACCAGTTTGAGTTATCAAGTAGATAATCCAAATTCGCCAATAAAAACCTACGTTTTTGATGCTGAAAATAAGCTTTATTCCTCCTCAGTGCTTGTTCGGAGAACTGAAAGCGACGAACTCACTATTTTTCTTGACGAACGCTATAGATATCACACTGGTTTTGAATATTATAGTGATGCGTTGATCATAGAAGAATCAACAATTCTTGTTGCTATTGACGACTTTGAAGGGGAATTTGTTCAGGTAATTTATTATCCGATTATATTTCTGAATACACCGTATGCTTTAGAGTAGAGAACGAAATCCCACCTGTATTTCTTCATGACGTACATATTATATATATTTGCACGTAAATGATACCGCTATGGAAACAAAATTGACATTAAGGCTTAACGAAAAAGTAATCGAAAGAGCAAAAATCTATGCCAAAAATCAAAAGATTAGTCTCTCGAAAATGATTGAATCCTATCTTGACAGTTTAACCACCGAGATAGCCGAAAAAGACAAAGCAGCCATTACACCACTGGTGAAAAGTTTAAGTGGAGTAATTGACTTGCCCGCTGATTTTGACTACAAAAAAGACTATAGGGACTATCTAATTGAAAAATATAAATGAGAAAGCTTTTTATCGATACCAATATTGTCATAGATCTGTTGTCTCGCAGAGAACCATTTTACGAGGAATCAGCGATTCTTTTTTCATTGGCAGACAAGAAAATTATTGAACTCAATATCTCCTCATTAACAATCGCCAACACGAGCTATACCTTGTTGCGACAAGCAAATCCACAGAAAACAAAAGAAATATTAAGGAAGCTGAGGTTAATCGTAAATGTGTTGCCACTTGATGACAAAATAGTTGGATTAGCATTAAATGACGATTCATTCTCCGATTTCGAAGACGGGCTTCAATATTTTACTGCAATAGAAAACAGCCAAGACCTAATAATTACCAGGAATCTAAAAGACTTTAAGGCTTCTAATCTACCGGTAATGACAGCGAGACAATTTTTAGAAACAATGAAATAACGATGAATATCGGCGAATAAGTTTTTAAATTAAAACCAATCCAAAGCCATTCGGCTGTAAAAGTAAACAAATTTGTTTACTTTTGTTTTATGTTAGAGCATTTGGAAACAATCAAAGGGATACATCCCGGCTTGATTTTAGACAGGGAGTTAAAACGGCGTAATTTGAAAAAGAAACATTTTGCAGCTGCTTTGAATGAGCATGTTCAAACCATTGTGGCCATCACAAAAGCCCGCCGAGCCATGAACACGGCTCTGGCCCTCAAAGCAGAAAAAGCATTGGGAATGGAAGAAGGAACCCTGATGGTACTTCAGGTTTTTCATGATATTGAAGCAATAAAAAACCGGGCAAATCAATCAAAACCCGACTTAACAAAACTACGCAGGATTGTTTTCTGGGATACCAACTTCGATAAAATCGACTGGGAAAAACACAAAAAAGCGGTAATCAAAAGAGTTTTTGAAAAAGGTAACCAAACAGAGAAAGATGAAATCATCCGGTTCTACGGTGAAGATAGCGTTGAATCAGTTTTAAACGGCAATGGATAAGTTATTTTATAATACGACCAATCCGCTGATGCTACGACGGTGAAATCGCACAAACGGACGGCGGTGAAATCGCGCAAACGGACGGCGGTGAAATCGCACAAACGGTTGATGATGATATTTTACCGCACGACGATGGTGTTTTGTCATACGGCGGTGATGATATCATTACCGTCCATTCCACCAATAAAAAAACTATATTTGCTCACTCATCGTTCATTGATCACTGGCCTACTTTCGTCCGAAATCACTGGCCTAGTTTGTCCGGAATAATCACAGGCGCAACAAACGCCTGACTCGTTTCTCGTTGACTTTATAGCCCAATCCCCGTAAATGATCTTGCATCCGCAGCACGCCATGGGTGGGATGCTTTAAATAATGCTCGTCCATCAGCCTCATGAGCTTCAGGTTCTAATCGCTCTCGTTTACCGGTTGATAATAAAACCCACTTCTGGAAATGCCCAAAAGCTCACACTGTTGGCGCACGCTGAGTTTGTGATCTACATTCACTATCATCTTGCGTTCTTTTCCAGACCGGTTAGTAAGTAGTACCTTATCTTTCAAATTGATGTATTTTTTGGCATAATATTCAGTAGCAATATGCCGGAACCAGCACCAATTCTTTAATTTTTTCAGCCATGACAATGGTCTCTTTACCTACTTTAGTGAG
>Ga0265295_1002669_pt1 | contig 27505 bp, 14 predicted proteins | sample Munlansysbiofilm_FD_192503 | JGI IMG/M metagenome (GOLD analysis project Ga0265295, IMG submission 192503) | Leachate microbial communities from a municipal landfill in Southern Ontario, Canada - Methane capture system biofilm | ecosystem: Engineered > Solid waste > Landfill > Unclassified ... | reverse complement strand
CTCGTTTACTGTTCAGTTTTCAAAGATCAAACACCCTGGCCCATCAGGCGTAAACCTAACTTTTGCCAAGCATTTCTCGCTCCAGCGGCGAGACACTCATCTTAACACCTTGAAGAATGATGGTCAACAACTTTCTGGCGTTTCTTCCGATCCGCCCGTGCTGCGCCTTGCATCCCTTGAGGCAACGGTGGGCGAAAATACAGGAACCCCTGGTGAATGTCAACGCCTTTTTTCGATTTTGTCGTCTTTGCAACAGTGCCGTTTTCAACGGTTCGAATTCATTTCTTTTTTTGTTTGCTTTCTGGCGGGGCTTTGTCGTAGGATGCCTGCACACCGCGCCGATGCGGGTGGATGCGTCTCAGTCTCATTGTGCGAGGGGCACAGCCGATATTTGCATGGATCGACAACATCATTCCATCCTCAGAGAGATACCCAGCGTGAACGACTGCATCGATTGGCTCGTTGCGGCAGGTTCCCTGGACGATATCCCCTTGCAGCGTCTCAAATTCTGTGTCCGGCGCTATCTGGCAACCCTGCGGGAATCGATCCTGGCCGATGGCGAGGCCGGGACACTTCTGGCCGACCGGCAGCGGTTGCTTGGCGAGATGACGGACTTTGTGCGGCAGTATCACCGTCCCCGCATGCGCCGCGTCATCAACGGCACCGGGGTGATTGTCCATACCAATCTGGGCCGCTCGCTCCTGCCTGCCGCGGCCATGGATATGCTCGAGTCCGTCGGCAGAAGCTATGCCAACCTCGAACTGGATCTGGAGACGGGCAAGCGCGGCTCCCGCTATCACCATGTCGAGGGGCTGCTGTGCGAGCTGACCGGTGCTGAAGCGGCACTCGTGGTCAACAATAACGCGGCTGCAGTCCTGCTTGCTCTGGAAACCCTGGCCAGCGGTAGGGAAGTGATCGTTTCCCGCGGCCAGCTGGTGGAAATCGGCGGCTCTTTCCGCATCCCCGATATCATGCGCCGCAGCGGCGCCCGCCTGGTCGAGGTCGGCACCACCAACCGCACCCACCTGCGCGACTATCAGCAGGCGCTGACCGGCGATACGGGGCTGCTGCTCCGGGTGCATTGCAGCAATTACCGGATCATCGGGTTCACCAGCGAGGTGAGCAATGCCGCCCTGGTTCGGCTTGGAAAAGACCACGGAATCCCGGTCATGGAAGACCTCGGCTCGGGATGCCTGATCGATCTGAGCCGATTCGGGCTGACCAAGGAACCAACGGTCCAGGACGCGGTGGCCAGCGGCATGGATGTGGTGACCTTCAGCGGCGACAAGCTGCTGGGCGGCCCGCAGGCGGGCATCCTGGTCGGCAGGAAACACTATATCGATCGGATAAAAAGCAACCCGCTGAACAGGGCCCTACGTATCGACAAGCTGACCCTGGCTGCGCTGGAATCGGTGCTCAGGCTGTACCTTGACGAATCGCAGGCGCTGCGGCAGATTCCCACCTTGGCCCTGATCGCCCTGCCGGCGGAGGTGCTGGCGGAACGGGCGCGGGATCTGTGCGAGCGATGCCGCGCCCTGCTGGTGGACCATGCCGTCTTTACCGTTCAGCCAACCTGGTCCCAGGTCGGCGGTGGTGCCATGCCCGAGCAGAACCTGGCCAGTTGGGCCGTCGCCGTGGCACCTGTGGCCATGAAGATCAGTCTGCTGGAGAACCGGCTGCGTCAGGCTGCCATTCCGGTGATCGGCCGGGTGGAATCGGACCGGCTGTTGTTCGACCTGCGGACCATCGCCGCCGACGAGATCGAGGCCTTGCTCGCCAGCCTGCAAACCACCCTGGTCATCGACAAAGAAAGCGCATCCGAAGACCGGGGCTGATTCCTCCAATTTTTCATCATATTTCTCTGCCAATAAGAACCAGCATGCTCTCTCTGGGTGATCTGTCTCTCCTGCACCGGCCCATGGCCGAAGAAGCGCAACGGCTTTTGCCCGTGCCCGCCACCGTCACGTTTGCCGTTTTTGCCGCCGATGGTTCGCTGCATCCCCTGGATGGAGCCGCGGCAATCAGACCGGCTTCCGCTCCCCTGCCGGAAACGACCGCGCTCCGCGACCCCGGCATGCTGGGCGATCAATTGGTCCTGCCGCTGGAACTGCCCTCCGGCGAGCGCGCGGCCGTGGTGATCGGCGACGTTGATCCCGCGCTGCTGCGCAAGATGTCGGCCCGGTGGCTGCGGGAGCTGCGCGCCACTCTGCTGCCGGAGCTTGAGCTGGTGCGGTGGGGCTACATCGATCCGGAGGCCGATCTGTACAACCGGCGCGCGGCCATGGCGTTTCTGGAAGAAACCGCTGGCGACGGACCGGTCTTTTTCCTTCTCCTGAACACGGCTTTCTACCGGCGGACAGCGGCAGGCAACATCCAGAAGTTGCGGGAGATCGCCGACCTGTTGCAGGCCCTGACCCGAACACCCTGTTTTTCGTTCGGCTACGGCGTGTTCGGGGTGTTGATGCCGGCGGAAAGCCGGGAGCAGGCCATGAAAACCACCCACTATCTCCAGCATCAGCTGAAGCGGGAAGGGCTGAGCCGGGTGCAGATCGGCTTTGCCCAGGTGGACGGCGACGGCTGCCAGCCGGCCGCCAGCATGCTGGACCGGCTCTGGCGCGCCCTGAGCCTGGCCGAAAGGCGCGGTCCTTTCGGATTGTGCGATATCGATGCCATCGACGAACGGTTCCCCCATCCCTTCCAGCTCAAACAGGCCGAGCTGCTGGCCCGGATGCAGCGGCACTGGCGGGGCCTGTCCCGGTTCACCCACGTGATGATTGCCCGGCAGCCGGCAACAGGACCGGCAGACGTGTCCCTTGAGTGGCCGACGGTGCTTTCTTCCGTGGGTGGTCATTTTCTCGGCGAAGAGGAACATCATTCCTTGTACATCCTGCCGGACGCCGATGCGGCAGGCATCGAGCGAGCGGTTGCCGCCATTCGGGCGCAGGTCCGCGAATGTTGCGGCGATGAGCAGGCCGTGGCCATCGGCATCGCGTCCTGGCCCTGTCTGGATTTCACCAAAAGCGACATACCGGGCAACTGCCTCAAAGCCCTCATGCACGGTTCTTTCCTCGGGTCGGGAACCACGACGGTTTTCGACCATGTCAGCTTGAATGTCAGCGGCGACTTCTTCTTCGAGGAAGGCGACTATCGAGCCGCCATCCGCGAATACCGCCGGGGGCTCCGGTTGCAGCCCGGCGACACGAACCTGATCAACAGTCTGGGAGTGGCGCTGGTGGAATGCGGCCAGGAACGGCAGGCCGCGGCCTGCTTCCAGGAGGTGTTGGCCAAGGAGCCGGCCAACTACATGGCCCTGGTCAATCTCGGCCATGTGCAGCAGACCCTGGGGCGGCGGGAAAAGGCGCTGGAATGCTTCGAGCGGGCGTATCGGGTTCTGGACCGGACAGCCACCGCGCCGCAGGAGTTGCTTCTGCCGTTGGGCAAGCTCTATGCCGAGTTGGGCGACCATGCGAAGGCCCTGGCGGTATTCGAGCGGTGGCGAGAGTGGCCCGACAGCGACGGCGAGTTTCTTTTATTTCGCTTGCAGGGCCAGGCATACCTGGAAAACGGGCGGGGCGAGGAAGCGGTCAGGGCCTGCCAGCGGGCTTTGCAGCTTTTTCCCCAGGACAGCGTATCGCTCAGCACTCTGGGATTGCTGTACGTGGAGCAGGGCGAGGGGAACGATATCGGCCTGACACTCTGTCGCAAAGCCTTGGCCCTGGACAATTTCAATCCGGATCACTGGTACCGGCTGGGCCGCGCCCTGCTGCATGCGGACGATCAGGCCGGTGCGGCAGCCGCGGTCAGGCAATGCCTGCAATTGCAGCGCAGCCATGTCGAGGGCTTGTTGCTCGCGGGTCGTCTCCATCTGCTGAGCAGGAAACCGAGGCGGGCGGCCCGGTGTTTCAACCAGGCCATGGCCGCAAAGGCCTGTACCCCGTCCCAGGCACAACGCGCCCGGGCCGCGCTCGCCGAACTGGCGGCTTGCTGAAATCGGTCAGCGGGTTCCGGCCCCATTCGCATCTCCCCGAAAGAAAAGTTGCACAAGGCGCATGAATTGCTTCAACATTGCCGGACCTTTCTGCTACCCTGCACACAGAACGATTTTGCCGGTTCAGCAACCATTGCATGAGGAGCAGCACACATGGCCCAGATAGACGCTTTTTTCAAGCTGATGAATGACGAAGGCGCGTCCGATCTCCATTTGATGGCCGGACAGCAGCCGGTTCTGCGCATCCGTGGCGACATGGAGCGGGTGAAATTCAAGGTCCTCGACAACGAGGCCCTGAAGAGCATGCTCTACGAGATCTGTCCGGAAGACAAGATCAAGATTTTCGAGGAGAGCGGGGATCTCGATTTCGGCTACGAGATTCCGGGACTGGCCCGCTACCGCTGCAATTTCTTTCAGCAGAAATACGGAATCGGCGCGGTCTTCCGCGAGATTCCCAGCGAAATCATGACCTGCGAACAGCTCGGCCTGCCCAAGGTGGTGTCGCGGCTGGCCTCCCTGCCCAAGGGGCTGGTGCTGGTCACCGGTCCGACCGGTTCGGGTAAATCGACCACCCTTGCCGCGATCCTCGACGAGTGCAACCGGACCAGGAAGGATCACATCCTCACCGTCGAGGACCCCATCGAGTTCGTCCATAAAAGCCAGAACTGCGTCGTCAACCACCGGGAGGTGGGCACGCACACCCGCAGTTTCGCCGCCGCCCTGCGCGGCGCCCTCCGCGAGGACCCAGACATCATTCTGGTCGGCGAAATGCGCGACCTGGAGACCATTGCCCTAGCCATGGAGGCGGCCATGACCGGTCACCTCGTGTTCGGTACCCTCCACACCATCAACGCCATGAAAACGGTGGACCGCGTGGTGGAAATTTTTCCCGCCAACCAGCAGGGGCAGGTCCGGTCCACGCTGGCCGACGCCCTGCGCGCCGTGGTCGCGCAAACGCTGTTCAAGCGGATCGATGTCAAGGGACGGGTGGCGGCCCTGGAGATTCTCATCTGCACGGCGGCGGTCCGCAACCTGATCCGCGAGGGCAAGACCTACCAGATTCCCTCGATCATGCAGACCGGCAAGAAATTCGGCATGCAGACCCTGGACGACGCGATCTTCGAACTCTTGGAAAAGAAGAAGATCAGCCCGGAGGACGCCTACAGCAACAGCTACGAAAAGGCGCGGTTCCTGAAATTCCTGCGCCATCAACCGTCGGATTTCACCGAGATCTGACCGCAGCAGCCGATCGGGCCGGCTCGCTGCCGTACCGGCCCAGGCAGCCAGCCAGGACCTTGCGCTGCGCCTGACTGAGGTTGATGAAGCGAGCGCAGTTGTTGCGGATGGTGGTGGTGAAGCCGTTGGTCTCCAGGGACTGCTCGGCGGTGGCGACGATTTCGGCCGGTAGCAGTTCCAGGGAGGAACCGTCGTTGCAGTTGTAGAGGTCCAGCCGGAAAAAGCGGCGGGGGAGGGGTGGGGCCTGGCGGTGCAGGTCGAAACAGAGGCCGCCCTCGCTGATGTTCCTGATACGGGCGTACTGGTTCGTGGCCGGGATGCGGATCAAAAAAAACGACGGCAGCCGCCGGCGGGGAAAATGTCGTTGCTCCACGCCGATGGCGCAGGGAAAGAGCAGGACGATCTGCTGATGGCAATCGGCGCAGGCGTACGACCGGGCTGTGGGCAGGGCGGCGAGCCGGGAGTTCGGCGGACGCGCGATCAGGTTGCCGCCACCGCAGGCCGGACATTTTTTACCGAACACCATCATCGTCGTTCTTCCTCCGGATTGCCGTCATTTTTGCTGCAATCCGGCACCATACCCCATCGGTTCCGTCCCTTCAAGCCTCACCTGCCGAACGCAACCGTCCCGTTCTCCCCGTCAAACCGAAGGCTTTCTCCCGCATAGGTGCTGATCTGCATGTCCTGCCCGTCGGTGCGGGCGGTTATGGTGCCCGTCTGCCCGGTGATCAGGACCGGGATTTTTTTCTGCCGCCACGTTGCGAGGTGTTCCGGCGCGGGTAGGACGTTCTGCCGCCGCTGGCCGGCGGAAACGACGATCACCGCCGGAGCGACCGCCTCCAGGAAGGGCTCGCCGGACGAGGTGCGGCTGCCGTGGTGCGGGGCCAGCAGCACGTCGGACTGGACAGATGCCGCTGCCCAGATCAGCCTGTTTTCGCTGGCGCTGCCGATGTCGCCCGGAAAAAGGAAGCTGTGCGCCCCGTACTGAAGCCGCACCACCAGGCTGCGGTCATTGGTCGACCAGGAACTCGTCCGGTCCAGCAGATCGTTCATGCCGAGACAGACGACCTTCAGGTCCCGCTCCTGCCGGAGCACCTCACCCGCCCTGGCAACCCGCACGACACCGCCCTGCGAACGGACCGTCCGGAGCAGTTGTTCGTAGGACGGTTCCTCTCCCCCATCACCGTTGACGAATACCCGTTGCGGCCGGAACCGGGCGGCGACAAAGGGCAGGCCGTTGTAGTGGTCCTGATGGGGATGAGAAATGACCAGGTCGTCGAGCCGCCAGATCCGCTGCCGCCAGAGAAAGGGACCGATCAGGCTTTGACCGGGATCGAACCGCGTGCTTTGAGTGCCGCCGCCGTCGATCAGCATGGTGGTGCCGTCGGGCAGACGCACCAGAGCGGAGCTGCCCTGGCCGACATCGAGAAAGCTGACCGTCACCTCGGGTTTGTTTTCGCGCAGCCACAGGGAACGGGTGAACGAACCGGTCAGCAGGAGCGCCAGGCCCAGGGCCAGGGCGAGCCGGGGGCCGGTTCTCCGGGGCTGGAGCAGCAGAAAGAGCACGAGAAAATAAAGGGCGATTTCCGTCGGGGTGGGGGTGATGGTCCAGAGCGAGGCGTAGGGAAAGCCGGCAACGGCCTCGGCCAGCCAGATCGTCAGTTCGATGCCGGCTCGGCCGATCTGGAACAACAGCTGTGCCAGGTCCGGAAAGAGCGGGATCATGGGCAGGGCCAGGAGGCCGCAGGGCAGGGCCCACAGGCAGAGCAGCGGCTCGATCAGCAGGTTCATGATGGGGCCGATCAGGGAAAAGCGGTTGAAGTGGTAGAGCAGGATCGGCAGGGTGCCGGCGGTGGCGGCCAGCGACACGTAAAGCATCGACTGGAGGACGCGAAACGCCCGCATGAGCCATGGGGGAAGCGTCGACGGCGCTGCTTCCGGCGGCAGGAACAGGGGCAGGCGGGGATAGATCAGGTTGATGGCCAGGACCGCGGCAAAGGAGAGCTGGAAGGACGGAGTGAAGAGGGCCAGTGGCGTGAGGGCGAGCACGATGAGGGCCGCGGCCGCGATCAGGTGGACCAGGGTCCGCTGCCGCCGCACCACCACAGCGAACAGCACCAAAAGCGCCGTGGCCAGCGAGCGGACGGCCGGGACATTGAACCCGGCGATGAAGGTGTAGAAGAGCAGCACCGGCGCGGTCAGCACCAGTGCCAGGGTGGGCACGTGGGTGTGGAGCAGCAGCCAGGTGCTCCGCTTGAGCAGCCAGGTGAACATTGCCACGCAGAAGACCCCGAGCAGGCTGAGGTGGAGTCCGGAGATCGAGAGCACATGAAAGGTGCCGTTGTCCTTGAAGGCCTCGACCAGGTGCGGCGCGACATTGACCGTGGAACCGACGAGCAGGGCCTGAAAAAGCCCGGCGACGTCGCGGTCGAAGCGGGCGGCGAGAAACCCGGCGGCCTTTTGCCGGATCTGTTCGGGCACAAACAGCAGATCGCGCCAGCCGGACCGCAGCGGTTCCGCCACCGGCAGGATCTCGCGGGGTGAATGAACCCAGCCCGAGCAGAAAATGTGTTGTGCGGCCATCTGCAACCGATAATCGAAGGCACCGGGCGTCTGATAATTGCGGATGCGGTCCAGGGTGGCCATGACCATGATTTTTGTGCCCGGAACGAAGTGCGGGTCGATGGCGCCGGGAACGGAAAGCCGCACCTTGCCCCGGACCGGGCGGAACTCGCCGGGTCCGGCGGAATCGTGCCGCAGCAGGGCTTCGCTGTCCAGGTCCCACCGGGTCCGTTCGCCGTTGTCTTCGGCCATGGTCAGCATCCGGCCGATCAGGGTGACCTTGGTCGGTGCGGTGATGAGGGTGGCGACATGATGCGGGTCGGCAACGGGCTGCAATGCCCCATGGGTATGGAGCAGGCCGGTCAGGAAGAAGAGGGGCAGGGCGGCAAGTGGCCGCAGCCGGCGGATGAGGACGAAGGCAAGGAGGGGCAGCACGAACAGGGCAGCCGCCAGGACAGGGGGCGGTTCCAGATCGGCTGGCCATGGGGGCAGGCACGCCGCGGTGCTGGCACCGGCAAGGAAACAGACGGTGACACTGACCAGCAGGTTGTCGGTGCAGCGGCGGACCAGCCCGTCCACGGAAGTCATGGGGGCGAAGGTACCCCCGGCAGCAGGGCGGTGATGGCCTCCAGGTGTCGGCGGACCACGCCCCGGTTGGCCAGAACACAGGCCCGCGCCGCCTCGGCCATCGAGCGTCGCCGGTTTCTGTCGGTGAGGAGGTCCCGGAGCACGGCTTGCAACTCCTCGCCCGAGTCGACCTGGCTGGCGCCGCCGTAGCGAATCAGTTCCGCGGCAATCTCGGCGAAATCCTCCATGTGCGGACCGAAAAGAACGGGAACGGCGACGGCGGCCGGCTCGATGGGATTGTGACCGCCGGCGGCCACCAGGCTGCCGCCGACAAAGGCCAGGTCGGCCATGGCGTAGCAGCCGGCCAGCTCGCCGATGGTATCGAGGATGAGCAGGGGCCCGGTGTCCTGGCGGTCGGTGCTCCGGCGGCGGCAGGACAGGCCGTGCTGCTCGGCCAGTTCGATGATCTCTCCGGCCCGTTCGATGTTGCGCGGGGCCAGCACGAGCTGGAGATCGGCGATCTCCGCGCGCAGTCGCCGGTACGCCTCGAAGACGATGGTCTCCTCGCCGCGATGGGTCGACCCGCAGACCCACAGCGGCGGGGCCACGGCAAAGCCGTACCGTTCCTTTTGAATGGCGAGCGCTTCCTGGTTGGTCGCCTCGCCGCTCAACAGGCTGGTGTCGAACTTGAGGTTGCCCAGGGTGACCACCTTGTCCGGCTTCACGCCCAGGGCGACCATGTGGGCGGCATCGGCGGCGGTCTGCATGGAAAGCAGGGAGAAAGATCGGAACATCGGCAGGAAGAAACGGGAAAGCCGCCGGTAGCGGGCCAGGGAGGCGGCCGAGATCCGGCCATTGACCAGGACGGCGGGAATCCGTTCGTGGCGGAGGCGGCGCAGCCAATGCCACCAGAAATCGGTTTCCACCAGAAGAAAGAGATCGGGCTTGAGCACACGGAGGAAATACGGCACCACCCAGCCCAGGTCCACCGGCGCGGCGATGATGAGATCGACATACGGTACAAGCAGTTTGCGGGCCACCTGGTCCCCGGCCCCGGTGGTGACGGAAAAGAGGAGCCGTGCCTGGGGATAAGCCTGCCGCAGGCCGCGCGCCAGGGGCACGGCCGAGGTGACCTCGCCCACCGAGAGGGCATGCAGCCAGATGGTCGGGCCGCTGGATGGAGGCAGTTGTGCCACCTGCGCGGCCAGGCCCCACCCCAGCCGTTTGCCGATCCGGCCACGGTATTTTTTCCGGCAGGCAAGGAGCGCGAGAACCGGCAGCAGGGCGAGCGCCAGGGCGGTGGTGAACAGGGGATAGAGCAGCAGCATGGATGGTCGAGTCCTCGGACGACTATGGACAATATTGTTTCCCTGTTGTGATACCAGCATTCCGCCTTACTGTCCAAGGAGAAGCGCGACCGCCCGGTTTTCTCCGCCGGCTCGTTCCCGGCCGTTCGTCGATTCGGCATTGTATGAGAACAATGCCGCTGCCAGTGGCTTTCTCGTGGAAAAATGTTTTGCTTGTTGCCGTTTTTCGTGAATTTTGTTCTTGAAGAGGGCGGTGCTTTTCCGGTACCGTCTTTTTAAGGTGACTTTTTCTTTTTTTCTGAGCGGAGGCCCCTGTTGATGCTTGATGACATCAGCTTGAACATACTGAAGATATTGCAGGAAAAGGCCCGCGTTCCCAATATCGATGTGGCCCGGCAGGTGGCAATGGCGCCTTCGGCGGTCCTGGAGCGCATCCGCAAGATGGAGCGCCAGGGGATCATCGACGGCTACGAGGTGCGGCTCAACCCGGCCCGGTTCAACCGCCGCCAGATCGCCTTCATCGAGATCCGCTCCCGCTCCGTGGGCGACCGTCCGGAAACCGGCGAAGCGCTGGCCGCCATCCCCGAGGTGCAGGAGGTGCACTACGTGGCCGGCGACGACTGCTATCTGGTCAAGGTGCGGGTGGCCGACACCACCGAGCTGGCGGCCCTCATCCGGGAAAAAATCGCTGTCATCGCGGAGGTCGCATCCACCAGAACCACGACCGTCCTGCACACCTACAAGGAAACCGCGCGCATCCCCATCCGCGCCTGACGCACACGAGGTCCATCCCCATGCCGATGTCCCAAGCCTTCAAAGACCGTCTCTTTCCCCATCTTCCGGCCATCGTCGCCCGGTACGGCACCCCTTTCCACATCTACGACGAGGCCGGCATCCGCGAAACCGGCCGCCGGCTCACGGAGGCCTTTGCCGATATCCCCGTGTTTCGCGAGTATTACGCGGTCAAGGCCCTGCCCAACCCCTCGGTTATGGCCCTGATGCGGGACATGGGCTTCGGCTTCGACTGCAGCTCGGCCACCGAGCTGACGCTGGCCCGGCGCCTGGGGACCAGCGGCGACGACATCATGTTCACCTCCAACAACACCAGCCCGGCCGATTTCGCCGCCGCGGCGGCCGAGGGTGGCTGCATCCTCAACCTGGACGACATCAGCCTGATCGACAAGGTGCCGCAGATGCCGGAGCTGATCTGCTTCCGCTACAATCCCGGCAACCGCCGCACGGGCAACGACATCATCGGCAAGCCGGAGGAGGCCAAGTACGGGGTCAGCCACGAGCAGATCGTCGAGGCCTACCGCCGGGCGCAGGCCAGGGGCGCGAAACGGTTCGGCCTGCACACCATGCTGGCCTCCAACGAACTCCACTACAGCTACATGGTGCAGACCGCGGCCATGCTGCTGGAACTGGTGGAAACCATCCATGCGGCGCTCGGCATCGACTTCGAGTTCATCAATATCGGCGGTGGGCTGGGCATTCCCTACCTGCCGGATATCGATCCCCTGAACATCCAGGCCATGGGCGAGGAGATCACCGCCCTGTTCGTCGATTTCAAGGACCGCAACGGTTACTGCCCGGCCCTGTTCATGGAGAGCGGCCGCTACATGACCGGCCCGCACGGGGTGCTGGTGACCCACGCCATCAACCGCAAGGAGATTTACCGCACCTACGTCGGCGTCGACGCCTGCATGTCGGCCCTGATGCGGCCCGCCCTCTACGGCGCCTATCACCATATCGAGGTGCTGGGCAAGGACGGCAGCGCTGGCACCGAGGTGGTCGACGTGGTCGGCTCGCTGTGCGAGAACAACGACAAGTTCGCCGTGCAGCGGCAACTGCCTCCCATCGTCGACGGCGACATCCTCGTCATCCAGGATTCCGGCGCCCACGGTCATGCCATGGGGTTCAACTACAACGGCAAGCTCCGGCCCCAGGAACTGCTCCTCGGCCAGGACGGCATGGTGCGGCTCATCCGCCGCGAGGAGCGGCCCGAGGACTATTTCGCCACCCTGCAGTTCGAGGACAAGGTGCTGCGGTTGTGAGAGAGAATCCGTGAACCTGCTGCTGCTCGATCCCGCCGAACTCGATGGCGGCAGCGCGCGCCTTGCCGGCCGCCGGGCCGAACATCTGCTGCGGGTGCTCAAGGTGGCGGTGGGCGACGCGGTGCGGGTGGGGGTGATCGGCGGCCAGATGGGCCGTGGCCGGGTAACGGCCATCGAAGAGGAAACGGTGCGCCTGGCCGTGGAACTTACGCGGGAGCCGGACCGCGACCTGCACCTCGAACTGATCCTGGCCCTGCCCCGGCCGATCATGCTCCAGCGCATCCTCAAGCAGGCCACGGTGCTGGGCGTGCGGCGCTTTCATCTCATCCGCTCGCGCCGGGTGGAGAAATCCTTTTTCCACAGCCCGGTGCTGGCCCCGGACAAGATCCGCAGCCTGCTTCTCGAAGGCATGGAGCAGGCCGTGGACACTTGGCTGCCCGAGGTTTGCATCCACCCGCAGTTCAAGCCCTTTGTCGAGGACGTCCTGCCCGGCCTCGAAGGTCAGGGGTTGATCGCCCATCCCGGAGTGGACGGCACCGTGGCCGGGCTGCCGCTGTCCGGCCGGCCGGGGCAGCGGCTTCTGCTCGCGGTCGGTCCCGAGGGCGGCTGGTCCGACTACGAACTCGGCCGGTTCCTCGCTTGCGGCTTCTACGGCTTTGCCATGGGCAGCCGCATCCTCCACGTCGACACCGCCGTGGTCAGCCTGCTCGCCCAGATACAGCTCCTCTATGATCTGCGCAAACGCTGAGCCAGCTTGCCGGTCAGCAGGGTGAACTCCGGCAGGCGCAGCGCTTGCAGGCTCACCGCGTAAATCGCCACCGCCACCCCGATCAGTACAGCCAGCGCCCCGAGCTGCGCCGGCACCGCGCCCTGCAGCCAGGGGGCGAGCAGGCGCCCCAGTCCCCAGATGCCGGCGCACATCAAACCGGTGGCCGCCACGATTTTCGCCACGCCCCGCAAGAGATACCCCAGCGGATAGCCCTCCAGTTTCCGGTAGAGCACCACGCCCAGAAAGAGAAAGTTGAGGATCATGGCGCAGGAGGTGGACAGCGCGATGCCCCGGTGCTGGAGTGCGTCGATCACCAGGACGATGGTGCCGATGTTGGCCGCCACGCCGAGGAAGCTGCCGATCACGGGATAGCGGGTGGTGTTGATGGCGTAGAACACCGGCACCATCACCTTGATGGCCGAATAGGCGAAGAGGCCGATGGCGTAGTAGGTGAGGGCGTCGGCAGTCTGGATGGTATCGGAGGCGGTGAAGGCGCCGTGCTCGAAAATCAGGCGGATGATCGGCTGGGCGAGCAGCACCAGACCGGCGGTGGCGGGAACAGCCAGGGCGAAGACCAGCACCAGCGAGGAGGTGAAGGTCTGCTTGAGGCTGGCCAGGTCCTTCTGCGCCGCCTGTTTGGCCAGAACCGGCATCACCGCGATCGACAGGGCCACGCCGAAGACGCCGATGGGCAGCTGCACCAGGCGGAAGGCGTAGTTGAGCCAGGAGACCGAGCCCTCGGCGCAGGAGGCGGCGAAGTTGGTGTTGACGAAGATGTTGATCTGGGTGGCCGACAGGCCGATGGTGGCCGGCAGCATGAGCAGGAGGATGCGCCGTAGCCCCGGATCGAGCGGGTTGCAGGCGAAGCGGAACCGGAAGCCGACCTTGAACAGGGTCGGCACCTGCATCAGCAGTTGGAGCAGGCCGCCGATCAGGGTGCCCCAGGCCATGCCGGCGATGGCCGGCTGGCCGAAGCGAGGGAAGAGCCAGGCCAGGAACAGGCCGCCGACAATCGAGCCGAGGTTGAAGAAGGTGGACGACATCGCCGGCACGAAAAACCGGCCCTTGGTATTGAGAATGCCCATCACCACCGCCGCCAGCGAGACAAAGAGCAGAAAGGGCATCATGATTTGGGTGAGCTGGACGGTCAGCTCGGTCTTGCCGGCGATCAGCCCGAAATCCGGGGCGAGCAGGTTGACGACCGGCTCGGCCCAGTAGATGCCGGCCAGGGTGAGGGCGCTGATCAACAGGGTGAAAAAGACGAGGACATTGCTCGCCAGGCGCCAGGTGGCCTCGGCGCCCCGGTTGGTGCTGTAGTCGGTGAACACGGTGACAAAGGCGGCGGAGAGCGCCCCTTCGGCAAAGAGATCGCGCAGCAGGTTGGGGATGCGGAAGGCGACGACAAAGGCGTCGATGGCAAAGCCGGCGCCGAACAGGCCGGCGAAGACCTGCTCGCGGATGAGGCCGAGCACCCGGCTGCACATCATGGCAACGGAAACCGCGCCGGCGGAACGGGCGATTTTTCCGGTGGATTCGGCTGGTTGCGCTGCTGGTTCGATGGTCATCGTTTGTTCAGTGTTTCAGCAGGTTATCGCTTGACTTTGCAATCTTAATACGAATATAACAAGGGCTCGTTTGTGCGGAGTCGATGGTTACCACTCCTGCCGCGAAAGCGCGAGGGCTTTTCTTCGGTTTTCGGGCGGCACGATGCCAGCCCCGCGAACGTCTGACAGCGTCAATCTGTGTCAGCCATATCCATTGCGTTTCGGAACTCGAAATGCCGTTCGCACGGCAGGGTGCGAACGGCCCTGTTCACCGTGAACGCCGATACAACCGTTGCACTCACTGGAGGACTCCATGCAGGACGTACAGCACATCAGGAATGTGGTTTTTCTCGGCCATGGCAACAGCGGTAAATCCTCTCTTGCCGAGGCCCTTCTGTTTACCGCCGGTTCCCTGAAGCGGCTGGGCAAGGTGGATGACGGCACCTCTTCCATGGATTTCGAGCCGGAAGAGACCAAGCGCAAGATCTCCATCGGTGCGGCCTTCAACCAGTTGAGCTGGCAGAAAAACGATGTGTACCTCATCGACACCCCCGGTGACGACAACTTTTTCAACGAGACCCGCTTCGCCGCCCAGGTAGCCGACAGCGCTATCCTCACCGTGGGCGCGGTCATGGGCGTGCGGCCGCAGACCGAGAAATTCGTCGACCTGATCAAGGAACACAGCCTGCCCTGCCTGATCTGCGTCACCAAAATGGACCGGGAGCGCGCCAATTTCCAGAAGACGGTGGACGGCATCAAGGAGGCCACCGGCCTCAATCCGGTGGTGCTCTACCTGCCCATCGGCGCCGAGGACCAGTTCAAAGGCGTGGTCGACATCCTGGCCAACAAGGCCCTGCTGTTTGTCGACGGCAGGGCCGAGGCCGGGCCGGTGCCGGCGGATTTGGCCGACGAGGTGGCCGGCCGGCGCGAGGCCCTGATGGAGAGCGTCGCCGAAACCGACGACGAGCTGATCGAAAAATTCCTCGAGGAAGGCACCCTGAGCGACGAGGAACTGCAAACCGGGCTGGCCAGGGCCATCATGGAGGCCAAAATCGCCCCGGCCTGCGCCTGCGCCGCGCTGGTCAACAAGGGCTCCGGCGTGGTGCTCGATACCATCGTCAATTTGCTGCCCTCGCCCGATCGGCGGCCCGCTCGGGTCGGCACCAACCCCAAGACCAAGGATGCCGTCGAGCGCCCCGGTACCGCCGATGCGCCGTTTTCGGCCTTGGTGTTCAAGACCATGGCCGATCCGTTCGCCGGCCGCCTGACCATTTTCCGCGTCTTCTCCGGCACCCTCAAGGGCGACAGCTTCTACAACGCCTCCAAGGCCACCTCCGAGCGGTTCGGCCAGCTCTACGTCATGGCCGGCAAGGAGCAGAAACCGGTGGAGCAGGCCGTGCCCGGCATGGTGGTGGCAGTGGCCAAACTCAAGGAAACCACCACCGGCGACACCCTGTGCGACGAGGCCAACCAAATCATCTACCCCATGGTCGAGCCGCTGCCCACGGTGATTTCCTATGCGGTCAGCGCCAAGAAAGGGGACGAGGAGAAGCTCTTCTCCTCCATCACCCGCCTGCTCGACGAGGACCTGACCCTGAAACTCACCCGCGAGCAGCAGACCCACGAAACGCTCATTGCCGGCGTCGGCCAGGTGCACCTCGAAGTGGTCGGCGAGAAGATCAAGCGCAAATTCGGCGTTGAAATGGAACTGCGGCCGCCGCGCATCCCCTACCGCGAGACCCTGAAAGGCAAGGTTACGGTCCAGGGCAAGCACAAGAAGCAATCCGGCGGCCGGGGCCAGTTCGGCGACTGCACCATCGAGATGGAGCCGCTGCCCCGCGGCGAGCATTTTCAATTCTTGGACAAGATCGTCGGCGGCGTCATTCCCCAGCAGTACCGTCCGGCGGTGGAGAAGGGCATCCTCGAGGCCATGGAGCGGGGCGTCATCGCCGGCTATCCCTTCGTCGACCTCAAGGTCAGCCTGATCGACGGCTCCTACCACACCGTCGACTCCTCGGAAATGGCGTTCAAGGTGGCGGGATCGCTGGCCTTCAAGAAGGGCGTGGTCCAGGCCAACCCGGTGCTGCTGGAGCCGATCATGGAGGTGGAGGTGCGGGTGCCCAAGGATTTCGTCGGCGATGTCATGGGCGATCTCAACAGCCGGCGCGGCCGGGTGCTCGGCATGGACTCGACGGACAAGTACGAGATCATCAATGCCCATGTGCCCCAGGCCGAAATCCTGCTCTACGCCCTTGACCTCACCTCGATGACCGGCGGCCGCGGCACCTTCCTGACCAAATTCTCCCACTACGAGGAGGTGCCGGCCCAGATCGCCGAAAAGATCATCGCCGAGTTCAAGGAGCAGGCGGAGGAATAGTGGGCGCCTCTCCCCGAACCTACCGCTGCGGCGTCCTGACCCTGAGCGACAAGGGGGCGCGCGGCGAGCGCGAGGACACCAGCGGCCCCCGTATCCGGGAAATGCTGCTTGCGGCGGGCTATGAGGTGGCGGAATATCAGCTCCTGCCCGACCGGCAGGAGCTGATCGAAGAGACTCTGAAAATTTGGACGGATGACCTCGGGCTCGATCTAATCGTCACCACCGGCGGCACCGGCGTGGCGCCCAGCGACCGGACCCCGGAGGCCACCATGGCGGTGATCGAGCGTGAGGTGCCGGGACTGGCCGAGGCCATGCGCATGGCCAGCCTCCGGAAAACGGTGCAGGCGGTCTGGTCGCGCGGCATTGCCGGCATTCGCGGCGGCTGTCTGATCCTCAACCTGCCCGGCAGCCGCCGGGCAGCGGCAGAAAATCTGGAGGCAGTGCTGCCGGCTCTGGGCCACGGCCTGGAGAAGCTGCAAGGCGGCGAAGCCGACTGCGGCCAGTAACCACGCTGGCAGATTATTCCAGGACCCTTTAAAAGACCACCTTCAATCGGCCGGCAAAAGGGCCGTCTTTTCCATGCGCCATTCCCGCCTCCGGGAGTGGCGTTTCTTTTTGCCGATGATCTTCGGACGTCGGTCTCTTCTCATCCGGCAGGAATCTTTGCTGCCCAATCTGTCCTAGCGACGAACTCTTCAGGCACGGCCGAAAAGTTCATCTTGTCCGGCACCAGTAATCGCAAAAGAGGGTGCCGGCAGTGCCGGTTGCACCCCCTTTTCTGCATCTGATTTCCTTTGCTCTTTTTGCGACACGTTTCCGGTGGTGCGCGCATTTTTTTCCTGCCCAACAAGCCAATGATTGCAATGCCTCCGGGATAACTCGCTGTTTTTGCATGGAGAAAAAGTGTTCTTGCGGTTGATTTCAAAATTGAAATCAGCTACAGTCGTTGTCATTGGCGTTCATTTCCACCGCTGACTGCGAGGCAAAAAGCACCTGCGTGGGGAGTGTTCGATGGGTCCTCTTCCGCATGGAGCATTCCGGCTGCCGGGTCGGTCGGTGACAAGGAAATGGTCATGGAAAGCAGCAGGGCCGGTTGCCGCCGGGTTAAGAGAAGCCCGGCTTTGTGCTTGCCCTGGCAAAGGATGGTTGTGTTTGTCCTGCTGTCGGGTTGTTTTGCCTCTTCCTGGGCGTTTGCGGCCGAACCGCTGGATCGAGTCAGCCAGGAGTTGCTGCGCCAGCAGGAGCGCGAGCAGGTTTTACGCCGACAACAGGAACAGACGCCCGATGTCCGCTTGCAGCCGTCGCTCTCCGCTGCGAGCGGACGGCTGCCCAATGAAGAATCGCCCTGTTTCCGGATCGACCGCATCCTGCTGACCGGCGAATATGCCGAACGCTTCCAGTGGACCCTTGCCTTCGCGGACCGGACCGACGATGGCGCCAGCGATCCGGCCCTGCATCGCTGTCTGGGAACCGACGGCATCAACCTGGTGATGCGGCGCATCCAGAACGCGATTATCACCCGTGGCTTCGTGACGACCCGGATCTTGGCCGAACCCCAGGATCTGTCCACAGGCACGCTCCGGCTCACCCTCATCCCCGGCCGCATCCGCGCCATCCGTTGTGCCGAGGGCACCGAATCGCGGGCCACGCTGTGGAACGCACTGCCCGCCGGTCCCGGCGACCTGCTTAACCTGCGCGATATCGAGCAGGCCCTGGAAAATTTTAAACGGCTCCCCACGGCCGACGCCGACATCCGCATCGCGCCGGCCGAAGGAGAGGGCGCCGGTCCCGGCGACAGCGACCTGATCATTGCCTGGAAGCAACGATTTCCCATCAGAATCACGCTCTCTGCCGACGATTCCGGCACCAAGGCCACAGGGAAGTATCAGGGCACGGCCACCTTTTCCTGGGCCCATTTCCTGACCCTCAACGATATGGCGTACGTGAGCCTCAACCACGACATCGGCAACGGCGATTCCGGAGAACGGGGTACCGAGGGCGGCGTTGCCCACTACTCAGTGCCGCTGGGATACTGGCTGCTCGGCCTGACCGCCAGCCGGAACGACTATCATCAGTCGGTTGCGGGCGCCAGCCAGACCTACCTGTACAGCGGCGAGAGCGACAACGGCAGCCTCGAACTCTCGCGCCTCGTGTACCGCGACGATGTCCGCAAGGCCACGGTTTCACTGGGCGGCTGGACGCGCTCGTCGAAGAACTTCATCGACGACACCGAGATCGAAGTCCAGCGCCGGCGCATGGCCGGGTGGGAGATGGGCGCGAACTATCGTCAATTCATTGATAGCGGCGTCTTCGATCTGCACCTCGGCTACAAACGGGGCACCGGCGCCCTGGATGCCTTGCCCGCCCCGGAGGAACCATTCGGCGAAGGCACCTCCCGTCCGGAAATACTGACGGCGGCGGCGCAACTGATGCTGCCGTTCACGCTTGGATCGCAACGGTTCCGCTACCTGGGCGAAGCGCGAGGGCAATGGCACGGCACGCCACTGGTGCCCCAGGACCGTTTCGCCATCGGCGGCCGCTATACCGTGCGCGGGTTTGACGGCGAGTACAGCCTGCTGGCCGAACGGGGCTGGCTGGTGCGCAACGATCTCGGCTGGGGCATCGGCACGACCGGGCAGGAACTGTACGTCGGGCTCGACCACGGCGAGGTGGGCGGACCCGGCAGCGACATCCTGGCGGGCAAGCGGTTGACCGGTGCAGTCCTCGGTCTGCGCGGTGGGTTTGGGGGCCTTGCCTACGATATTTTTCTCGGCGGGCCGCTGGCCAAACCGGAGGGCTTCACGACCGCCGATTGGGTGACCGGCTTCAGCCTGAGTTGGACCTTTTGAAGTGGTTTTATCGTGAATCGGACAGTGTCAAGGCCGTGCAGCCCATGGAAGGTGCTGCATCGGATCGCGGCAAGGAGCCGCGAAGGCAACAGTGACAAGACAAGCGGTGGAGGAGCGTTGATATGAACAGGCACTGCTATCGGATCATCTTCAACAGACAGCGCGGCCTGCTGATGGTCGTGGCTGAGATCGTACCAGGCCGGGGCAAGGCAGGCGGCAACGCCAGGAAAACCAGGGCGCGGTCCGTATCCAGCCGGCATGGCGCGTGGGCCGCTCTGATGCCGGTTGTGCGCGCGGCCGTCGGGACCATGCTGGCGCTGGGCTGCTGTTCCGTGGCCCAGGCTCAGATCGTGGCCGATCCGGCGGCACCCGGCAACCAGCGCCCCACCGTGCTGGCGGCCCCGAACAACGTGCCGCTGGTCAACATCCAGACCCCGAGCAAGGCCGGAGTCTCGCGCAATACCTACTCCCGGTTCGATGTCGAAGAGCAGGGGGCCATTCTCAACAACAGCCGTACCAACACCCAGACCCAGCTCGGCGGGTGGGTGGAGGGCAACCCGTGGCTGGCCGCGGGAAGCGCGAAGATCATCCTCAACGAGATCAACAGCAGCGACCCCAGCCGGCTGGACGGCTTCGTCGAGGTCGCCGGGCAGCGCGCCGAAGTGGTGATCGCCAATCCGGCCGGTATCAAGGTGGACGGCGGCGGGTTCATCAATGCGTCCCGCGCCACCCTCACCACTGGCTCGCCCATAGTCGACAACGGCAACCTAGCCGGTTACCAGGTCCAGGGCGGCCGGATCACGGTCGAGGGCAGGGGGTTCGATACCAGCACCGCCGATTATACCGATCTGATTGCGCGCGCCGTCGAGGTCAACGCCGGTCTCTGGGCCAGGGAACTCAAGGTGACGGCGGGTGCCAACCAGGTGGATGCCGAGCACACCACGGCAACGCCGATCGCGGGCAACGGACCCGCTCCGGCCTTGGCCATCGATACGGCCCAACTCGGCGGCATGTATGCCGGCAAGATCACCCTGGTCGGCACCGAGGCGGGCGTGGGGGTACGCAACAGCGGCGAGATCGGTGCCGGCGCGGGCGAAATCGTGGTCACTGCCGACGGCCGGCTGGAGAACAGCGGCCGGATTACCGGTGCTGCCGGGGTGAGGGTCGACAGCGCCGCCGGCATCGCCAACAGCGGCACCGTCTTCACCCAGGGCGATGCAGTCCTGAGCACTCGCGGCGACATCGTCAACAGCGGCGTGGTCGCCGCCCAAAAGAATACCTCGCTGGTAGCCACCGGCGCGGCCAGCGCCATCACCTCCACCACGGACTCGGTATTGGCAGCCGGCGTGCAGGACGACGGCAATCTGGGGGCAAGCGGGGACTTGACGGTCCGGGCCACGCGGCAGGTGACCGCCCAGGGCAGGAACCTGGCCGGCGGCGAGTTGACCGTGAGCGGCCGCAGCCTGGATCTCGCCGGCAGCCGGACCAGCAGCGAAAATATCGGGCTCAGCGCTGCCGCCGGTGATCTCGATCTCAGCGATGCCAGCGTTGCCGCCGGCAACCGGCTGATCGCGAGTGCCGGCCAGACCCTGCGCACCGACAGGGCCGTGGTTTCGGCCACCTGGATGAGTCTGGGCGCCGACGACCTCTCCAATGTCATGGGCGAACTGGTCCAGGTCGGCGCCGGCAGCTTCGACCTCGCCCTGACCGGCGCCCTGGACAACAGCGGCGGCACGATCTCCGCTAATCAGGGCCTTCGCGTCAGGGTGGGGGAGGATTTCCGGAACATTCAGGGGTTGCTGGCCGCCAACGGCCGGGTCGACCTCAGCGCCGGCACGATCGACAACCGCAGCGGCACCATCGGCTCAGGCCAAAGCGGTGTGGATCTGGCCGCCCTGGCCGGCAGTCTGGACAACAGCGGCGGCACGATCTCCGCCAATCAGGACCTTCGCGTCAGGGTGGGGGAGGATTTTCGGAACATTCAGGGGTTGCTGGCCGCCAACGGCCGGATCGACCTCGGTGCCGGCACGATCGACAACCGCAGCGGCACCATCGGTTCAGGCCAAAGCGGTGTGGATCTGGCCGCCCTGACCGGCAGTCTGGACAACAGCGGCGGCCGCATCGAGGCAGCGGGAGCGTTCAGCCTCGCCTCTTTGGGCCTAACGAACGTGGACGGGGTGCTTTTCGGCAGCAGTCTGCACCTCGACAGCCAGGGTCGCGCCTTCGACAATACCCGCGGCCTGGCGATCGCCATCGGCGGCAGCGACACCGGCGCATTCATCCTCGACAGCGGCACCCTGATCAACGAGGCCGGTTTGCTCCAGGCCAAGGGGCAGTTGACCATCGACACCCACGGCCGGAACTTGCGCAACACCCATTCCGGTGCGACCGGCGGCATCGTCGGCCAGGCCGACATCAACCTGTTCACCGGCGATGTCGACAATGCCGCCGGTTTCATCGGCGCTGGCGGCGGTATCGACATCGTTGCCGCGCATATCGCCAATACCGGCAGCGGCACGATCGTCGGCAGCGGCGCGCTAACCCTGAGCGGCACCGGCCTGGACAATCGAGGAGGCCAGATTCAGGTCATGGGCGAGGTCGACCTCACCCTTGGCGGAGAGTTGAACAACACCGCCGGCCTGGTGCGTTCCGGCCAGACCCTGAGCGTGGCTGCCCGCAGTCTTGTCAACGCCGATACCCAGGGCACGGACCGGGGACTCGAAGGCAAGGATGTCCGGGTGACCGCGTCCACGCTGAACAACCGCTACGGTGCCATCCGCGCCGACCGCGACGCCACGCTCGCCATCGGCACCGCTCTCGACAATGCGGCCGGTCTGGTCAGCGCGGGCCTGATTGCCTCCCTGCGCGATTTGGCGGCGGTGCGGACCCTTGCGATCATCAACAGCGGCGGCACCCTGATCGGCGGCCAACTGCTGCGCATCGACAGCGCAACGCTGGGCGGCGACGGCAACCTGTTCAGCAGGGGCGACCTTGAGATCGCGCTTACGGATAACTACCTGCACACCGGCCAGTTGCAGGCAAACGGCAGCGCCCGCCTTGTCACCGCCGGCACGCTGACCAACCGATCGGCGATGTCGGCGGGGCAAACCCTGACCGTGCGGGCCGCCGGCATCGACAACCAGGCGGACGGCAGTCTGGCCGCCATGCGGACCGACCTGGAGACGGCCGGCAGCCTGACCAATCGCGGCCTGATCGACGGCACGGAGACCTGGCTGACCGCCGCAACCCTGAACAATCTCGGCACCGGCCGCATGTACGGGGACTTTCTGGCCATCGGCGCCACCACTTTGTACAATGGGCCTGAAAACGGGACAGCGCCGGTCATCGCCGCCCGGGAGCGGCTCGACATCGGCGCGGCCGTCATCGAGAACCGCGAACACGCCCTGCTGTTCAGCGTCGGCGACATGGCCATCGGCGGCGGCCTCGATGCCGACCGCCGGGCCACCGGCCGGGCCGCTGTTCTGACCAATGCCAGCGCCACCATCGAGTCCCTGGGGAACATGGCGATCGGCGCAGAACGGCTCGACAATACCAACGAGCATTTCGGCACCGAGGACGTGCAGGTTTCCAGCCAATACGTGGAGGAGTTCCAGCCGTTGGGATCCGGCAGCCATTATCGTTCGCCCGAGGCGGTGCACCGTATCTGCCATCCGTATCACTGCGTCGATACGCCGGAGGGCACGGCCTATAATTTCTACCGCTACAAAATCACCGAGACGATCACCGAGACCAGGGTAACCGAGTCCGATCCCGCCCAGATCCTAGCGGGAGGAGCCATGGTTTTCGATGCCGGCGACGTGCTGAACGACAAAAGCCGGATCATCGCCGGCGGCGCCATCGGCGGTACGATCGGCTCGCTGACCAACAACGAGGCAACGGGCGAGCGGGTTATCAGCGCCAGCGGCGTGGTCGGCTACTATTCGCTGGACAGCGACCACGGCAATACCGACATCCCGGAGAACGGCGAAAACGGGGGATGGCGGAGCTATGATCCGGCGCCTGTCGTGCAGACCATCACGCTCGATGCCATGGCCTACCGGCAGAACACCGCGCCCGGCGGCACCGGCACCCTCATCGGCGGGCTGGTCACGGACACGGTCGCGCAAACGCCCGGCGGTTCCGGTCCGGTCAACCACGCCGTTGCCGGTGGCCGGATCGTCACCCCCGTCGTGCAGGTGGCGGCCCTCACCGGCAACGGCGTGGTTGCCACGGGCGGCATCGACACCAGGGTGCCGAACAACAGCCTGTTCGTGGTCCGGTCGAACCCCGGCAGTTCCTATCTGGTGGAGACCGATCCCCGTTTCGCCGATTACCGCCAATGGCTCAGTTCCGATTATCTGCTCGATGCCCTGGCCACGGACCCGGCTCTCACCCAGAAACGGCTGGGCGACGGCTTCTACGAACAGAAACTGATCCGCGACCAGATAGCGCAACTGACCGGCCGCCGGTTTCTGGACGGGTATGCCGGCGACGAGGAGCAATACCGGGCGCTGATGGACAACGGCGCCACCTTTGCCGAAGTGTACGGCCTGCGCCCCGGCGTGGCGCTGACCGCGGAGCAGATGGCGCAACTGACCAGCGATATCGTGTGGCTGGTGGCGGAAACCGTGGTCCTGCCGGACGGGACCACCACCGAGGTGTTGGTGCCGCAGGTGTACGTGCGGGTGCAGGCGGGGGACTTGCAGGCATCGGGCGCGCTGATCGCGGGAGACAGCATCGATCTCAGGCTCGAGGGCGATCTCACCAACTCCGGCACCATCGCGGGCCGCGACATCGTGGCCCTGACCGCGGACAACGTCCGCAACCTGGGCGGCCGGATCATGGGAAACGATGTAGGCATCCAGGCCCGGATGGATCTGGACAACCTGGGCGGGACCGTTGCGGCCGAAAACAGCCTGACCGTCCTGGCTGGCCGGGATCTCACCCTGATGACCACCACCCGGACCCAGGAAAGCAACCAGGGCAGCCGTACCAACATCGACCGGGTTGCCGGATTGTACGTAACCGGCGGCAGCGGCAACCTGACCGCGGCGGCCGGGCGGGACCTCACCCTGAGCGGGGCTGTGGTGAGCCATGCCGGCACCGGTGCCACCACGCTGCATGCCGGCCGCGACCTCCAGTTGGCCACGGTGCGGGAGGCAGCGAATGCGACTGTTGTCTGGGACGCGGACAACTTCCACCGGGAGGCCAGCCACACCGACCTCGGCACCGTCGTGCAGACCCGGGGCGACCTCTACATGCATGCGGGCAACGACCTGACCCTGAAGGCGGCCACCGTCACCTCTGATCAGGGCGCGGTGGTGGCCATGGCCGGCCGGGATGTCACCCTGAGCGCCGGCGAGGGGTACGTGTATGCCGACGATGCCCACAAGGTCACGAAATCAAGCATGTTTTCCAGCACGACCACCATCACCCGCGACACGCTGGAGCAGACGAGCGCCCTGGGGACGACCTTGTCGGGTGAGACCGCCACGGTGATGGCCGGCCGGGACCTCACCGTGTTCGGGAGCAATGTCGTCAGCACCAGCGGCACGGGATTGTTTGCCGGCGAGGACATCGTTATCCAGGCGGCCACCGACACCAGCACCGAAGAACATTTCAGGTCTGTGAAGAAATCCGGGTTGTTGAGTTCCGGCGGCATTGGTTTCACCATCGGCAGCCAGGAGCAGTCGCTGGACCAGCAGGGCACCCGGACCAGCGCGGTGGCCTCGACCATCGGCAGCACGGCAGGAGGCGTGACCATCGCGGCGGGAGGAGAGTACCGCCAGATTGGCAGTCATGTCCTCGCTCCCCAGGGAGATATCGATATTGCCGCGCGGCGGATAGAGATCGTGGAGGCACGGGAGACCAGCACAAGCCGCACCGAGACGAAATTCAGGCAGAGCGGCCTGACCGTGGCCCTGACCAGCCCGGTGCTGACGGCCCTGCAGACAGGCGAGCAGATGGCTGAGTCGGCCAAGGACACCAAGGACGTGCGGATGCAGGCCCTGGCCGGGGCTGCGACGGGACTGGCGGCGATGAACGCCTACGACGCGGTTGTCACCAGTCCCGATCAGGCGGGCGGGATCAATGTCAACATCAGCCTCGGCACCAGCAAGAGCCAAAGCATCGCCAATCAGTGGAGCGATACCGCCGCCGGTTCGATGGTGGCTGCGGGCGGCAATGTTCGTATCCGTGCCACCGGAGGTGGTGTCGACAGCGATTTGACCATCAGGGGTTCCGAGGTGAGCGGCGGCAACGCCGTCATCCTCCAGGCGGACGACGCGATCAGCTTTTTGGCGGCTAAAAACAGCGCCGCGCTGCACAGCACCAACTCCAGCAGCAACGGCAGCATCGGGGTGGCCGTCGGCTCGGGCGGTGTCGGAGTGGCGGCGAGTGGCAGTTGGGGCAAGGGCAATGCGGACGGCGACGACGTCATCTACACGAACACGCACGTGACCGCGGGCAACACGGTGAGTATGGAGTCCGGCGGCGACACCAGGCTTGCCGGTGCGGTGGTCTCCGGCAACCGGGTCGTTGCCGAGGTGGGCGGCGATCTCAGCATCGAGAGCCTGCAGGGCACGAGCGTCTACAATGCCAGTCAAAAAAATGTGGGTGGTAGCCTGACCGTGGGCGCGGGCATGGTGGGCGGCAACGTCAGCTATAACAGGAGCACAATCAATAGCGATTACGCCAGCGTTGCGGAGCAATCGGGAATCAGGACCGGCGACCAGGGTTTTTCCGTCCGCGTCCGGGGCAACACCGATCTGACCGGCGGGGTGATCGCCTCCACGGATGCGGCGGTTGTCGCCGGCCGGAACAGCTTTGCCACCTCGGGCCTGACCATGCGGGATATCGAGAACAGGGCCGAGTATGATGCCAAGGGCGTGGGCGTCAACGTGGGCAAGGGCTGGAGTCCCAGCGGCGAGCTTGTCCCACAGGGCACCGGCGCGGGTATCGGCGAGGATAGCGGCTCCGCCGCCTCGGTCACCAGAAGCGGTATTTCGGGCATCGCCGGCAACACCGATGTCCGCGCCAATGACGCCGAAACAGGGATCAAGCAGATCTTCGATGCGGAAAAGGTGCAGAAGGAGGTCGACGCCCAGGTGGCGATTACGCAAAAATTTAATGAGATTGCGCCAAAAGCAGCGGCTGATTACACGAAAAGTAAAGTTGCTGATCTCAAAAGGCAGGCTGAACTGGAGACAGAGCCCGATAAAAAATCGGCATTGCTTGAGGAGGCGCAGAAATGGGGACCAAACGGTTCCTACAATATTGCCATGAACATTCTTATCGGTGCCGCTGGTGGCGGGGCCACGGGCACGGTTTCTTCGATTACCAAAGAATCACTGTCCTGGGCGGCTAACGAAATGCGGCAGGCTATGATTGATGATTCTAAGAAATTCAATGGGATATGCGTTGTTGGAACAGAAGATTGTATTAGTAACGCATCAGGTCAGAGTGATGGCGTGAATGGTGATGGTTTTAAACTTGCAGGGGGGCGTATTGTACTTGATAAGTGGTGTGAGGATGGGCGTTGTACTCGTGATCCATCAACCAAAAGTGGTTATGCAGAAAACCCAGATGGAACGGTTAAATTTAATCCGGGAATGGATGCTCATGGAAATCAACTGACGATAACGCAGTTTTTAGAGCAACATCCAGACTGGGAAAGCCCGATGGGAGGTCATCAAGGAGGAAAAGGGGTGGTGGGATTACTCAGAGTAACGATAGATTATCAGAAAGGTTCATTGTTTGACAATGTGGCAGAGTTTTATGCGGGAATGCATGACATGTTGAATAGTGTTCTTTGGTATGACAGTAATGGGAATGCAAAGGATTTAGATGGGATGGTTAAGGGTGTCGGAGAGGCGTTTAATTATGTCAATGTAGGGTTGGCAACCCCTTTTGCGTTAAGCACTTTATTGCCACCAGAAGTTTGGGACACAATTATGGTGGGCATTCAAAATGCTCGATAAGACGGGAGAAAAGATGAAAAAAATATTTTTATTTATTGCAATTTGTATTGTCTGTTTTTTGCTTGCTGCGTGTTTTGGGCGTGGGGGTTGGCATGGGGGGCCTTGGTAACAGGAAAAATAGCACGAAAATCTGGGCATATCTATTTTGGTTCATCCGGCAAATGCGTACCCGACTGCGGAATGAGTGGCGAAGTGACATGGCATGAGAGATGTTGTCTGGTGACCAAACCCGACAACAAAAGGAGTCTCAGCCATGTCACAAACACTTTTATA
>Ga0265295_1002668_pt1 | contig 27505 bp, 29 predicted proteins | sample Munlansysbiofilm_FD_192503 | JGI IMG/M metagenome (GOLD analysis project Ga0265295, IMG submission 192503) | Leachate microbial communities from a municipal landfill in Southern Ontario, Canada - Methane capture system biofilm | ecosystem: Engineered > Solid waste > Landfill > Unclassified ... | reverse complement strand
TTCTTCTTTTAAAGATCTTAACTTGATTTTGAACTTCGTCTTGTCAAATTGGACGGGAATTATAATACCTTTTTCTTCTCTTGTCAAGAGTATTAAGCTGAAATTTCGCTGAAATTTTTGAATTTGTCTATTTTTTATTCATTACACATTTATTTAACAATTTATTAGATAAAATCTCATTCACAAAAAGATAAATTTTATATCTTTTAAATTTAGGAGATTTATATACAATGAGTGCATCTATTTTTAGGGAATATGATATTAGAGGAATATTCGAAAAAGAGTTAAATGAAGATGTAGTAAAGAAAATTGGTTATTATTTAGCTAAAGCTTTACAAAAAAAAGTTCCAAATGCTGTTTATATGGCTGTTGGTTATGATGCAAGACTTCATTCTCCAACTTTGAAAAACTGGTTAAGTTCAGGAATAAACAAAGCCGGATTAAAAGTTTTAGATATGGGATTAGTTCCAACTCCTGCAAATTATTTTGCAAACTTTACCGATTTTGATGGTTTAAAATGTGATGGTTCAGTAATGATAACAGGTAGTCATAATCCACCAGAATATAATGGATTTAAAATTACTTTAGACAAAGATCCATTTTTTGGTGAAGATATTTATGCATTAGGAAGAGAAATTCTTGCAGATAATACAACAATAGAAGATAATGAAAAAACTATTTTGATTGATTCTAAAAATAGATATATAGATTATATAGTAAAAAGCTTTTCACACTTAAAACTCGAAAATAAAAAATTTGTTTTTGACTGTGGGAATGGTGTTGCTGGTGTTGTTTTAAGAGAAATTCTTGATAGATTAAATATTAAATATAAAATTTTATTTGAAGAACCAGATGGTAATTTCCCAAATCACCATCCAGATCCAAGTGATGAACACACTTTAGAAGACATAAAAAAAGAGTTATCAAGTGGTGAATTTGATTTTGGATTTGCTTACGATGGTGATGCAGATAGAATTGCCCTACTTTCTCCAAAATATAATTTTAAAGGAGATATATTAGCAATATTTTTCTCTCGATTCATCAAAAACCCTACGGTAATTGGTGAAGTAAAATGTACTCAAGTTATGTATGATACTATTAATTCTTATGGAAAAGCTATCATGTACAAAACAGGTCATTCAAATTTAAAAGTAAAAATAAAAGAGACAAAAGCAGATTTTGCAGCTGAAGTTTCTGGACATTTATTCTTCAATGACAGATATTTTGGTTATGATGATGCAATTTATGCAACATTTAGAGCTTTAGAATTAATTGACCAAAATTTTGATTTTGACAAAGAGTATGAAGCTTTACCAAAAGTTTATTCAACTCCAGAAATAAATATAACTGTAACTGAAGAAACAAAATTTAAAATAATTGAAGATTTGAAAAATGCTTTAACAAATCCACCTGCTGATTTTCCAAAAATCAAGGATATCATCACAGTTGACGGAATCAGAGTTATTTTTGAAAAAGGTTGGGGATTAGTAAGAGCTAGTAACACAACTCCAAAATTAGTGACAAGATTTGAAGCAGATACAAAAGAAAATGCAAAAATCTATGAAGAAGTTTTAATAAATCTATTTAATAAATTACAAGGAAAATAATATGAAAAATCCAATCAAAAAATGTCTATTCCCAGCTGCAGGTTATGGAACAAGATTCTTGCCAGCAACAAAAGCAACACCAAAAGAGATGTTACCAGTACTTACAAAACCACTTATTCAATATGGAGTAGAAGAAGCAATTGCTGCTGGTATGGATACAATGGCAATTGTAACAGGTAGAGGGAAAAGAGCAATTGAAGATCACTTTGATATCTCTTATGAGCTAGAACACCAAATTAAAGGTACAAATAAAGAACATTATTTAACAGAAATTAGATCAGTTATTACAAAATGTACATTTTCATATACTAGACAAATAGAGATGAAAGGTTTAGGACATGCAATTTTATGTGGTGAAACTTTAATTGGAGATCAACCTTTTGCTGTACTTTTAGCAGATGACTTATGTGATGCTCCAACAAACGGAGTTTTATCTCAAATGGTTGAGTTATATAAAAAATATCATTGTTCAATTGTAGCTATTGAAGAAGTTCCAAAAGAAGAGACAAATAAATATGGTGTTATCGCTGGAAATGAAATTGAACCAGGAATTTATATGATTAAAGACATGGTTGAAAAACCTGAACCAGAAGTTGCTCCTTCAAACTTAGCAATCATTGGAAGATATATTTTAACTCCTGATATTTTTGATATTATAAAAGAGACAAAACCAGGAAAAGGTGGAGAAATTCAAATTACAGATGCACTTTTAACTCAAGCTAAAAAAGGAATGGTTTTAGCTTATAAATTTGAAGGTCAAAGATTTGATTGTGGAAGCGTAGATGGTTATGTAAAAGCAACAAATTACTTTTACGATAAATCAACAAAAAAAGAAAAGAAAGAAGCTGGTAAGAAATAATGAAAAATAGCCTATATTATCCTCAAGTATCATTAAGTGATGAGCAAATTTTTACAGAAATAAAAAAAGAGAGAGATGATATTGGGTACTACTCTCTTCCGTATGTTGATACAACAAACTTAAAAGCTAGACTTGATAGTCTAAGCTTTTCTCAAAAACAAATAGCAGTTATTGGAATTGGTGGAAGCACTTTAGGGACTTATGCTATTTATAATTTTATGAAATATAATAAACAGCATAATAAAACTCTAAAAAAAGAACTTTATTTCTTTGAAAGTACAGATCCTGTAAATTTAAATGGAACAATTGCTCAATTAAATTTAGAAGATACTTTATTTATTGTTATTTCAAAATCAGGAACAACAATAGAAACTATCTCTATTTTTAAATATCTTATGTCAATTACAAAAATTGATAAATCAAATTTATTAGTAATTACAGAAGATGATAGCAAATTAAATACTTTTGCTAAAGCAAATGAAATAAACTCTTTTGAAATTCCAAAAAATGTTGGTGGAAGATTTTCAGTTTTATCAAATGTTGGATTAGTTCCTTTATATCTTGCTGGTTTTGATATTGATGAACTTTTAAATGGTGCAAGAAAAATTTCAACATCATTTTTTGAACAAAATGAACTTTATAACCAATTACTAAAAAAAGCAAGAACATATTATGAATATAAAGACATTTATAATGTAAATGCGATTTTTTCATATTCACAACTTCTTGAAGGTTTTAATAAATGGTATATTCAACTTTGGGGAGAAAGTCTTGGTAAAATCGATGTAAATAATACAAATCAAGGTTTAACTCCAATTGGACTTTTAGGACCAGTTGATCAACACTCATTTTTACAACTAATTGTTGAAGGTAAACGAGATAAAACTGTAACATTTATAAAAATTAAAGATTTTAAAGATGCTACAAAAATCGCTCCAATTACATTACAAGGTTTAGAAGATTTAGATTATATAAATAATCTTGATTTTAAAGAACTTATCAATCTTCAAGCAGATGCGACTATTGCATCAGTTAAAGAGTATAAAAAAGACATTCCAATAGATTTGATTGAAATTGAAGAAATAAGCGAATATGAAATAGGAAAACTTCTATTTTATTATGAATTATTAACTTCTATTGTTGGAAAATTTTTAAGAATTAATACTTATGACCAACCAGGTGTTGAAGGTGGAAAAATCATCTTAAAAGAGATGTTAAAAAATAAAAACTAGGGAAAATCATGGCAATTTTTGGAAAATATGAAGATATAAAAAATCAAATAAACAATCCTAAATTTGAAAAAGCATTTTCATATATTCAAAAATTGCAAGATAAATCTTCAAAAGAGTATAAAAGTCTAGAAAATATAAAAATTGGTGACTGTAACAAAATAGTTCTTGATGAGAACTGTTTTGTTCTTGAACAAGCTTATATTTCAAAAGATAAAAAAGATTGTTTTTTTGAGTCTCATAAAAAGTATATAGATATTCAATATATTTTTTATGGAACTGAGATAATGGAAGTTGAAAACATAAATAATCTTGAAATAATACAAGAGTATAATGAGTCTTTGGACTATGCTAAACATGCTCAATCTATTAACTCTTCATCTTTATTAATTAGAGAAAATGAATTAGCTATTTTTTATCCAAGTGATGCTCATATGCCTTGTTTAAAAGTTGATAAAAATGAAAAAATTATCAAAGCTGTTTTTAAAGTAGCAATCTAAAATGGAACATATATTTTCAAGTTTAATTCCAATTTTTTCTCTTATTGTAATTGGTTATTTATTTAAAATAATAAGCTTCCCATCTCACGAGTTTTGGCCAATGGCAGATAAACTAACTTATTATATTTTAATGCCAGCTCTTTTAGTTTTAACTTTATCTAAAGCAAAATTTGATGCAAATAGTATAACTTTTATTTTAGTTTCTATTCTTGCTATATTTATTACAATGATTATTTTGATGATATTTAATAAATTTAGTCCAACAACAAATGATTCATTTACTTCAATTGTTCAAGGTGGAATTCGATTTAGTACTTATGTGTTTTTAGCATTAAGTGGCTCTATTTTTGGACAAAATGGTTTAATATTGTCAGCTATTATACTAACTTTTGCCATTCCTATTTTAAATGTTTTTTGTATCACAATTTTTGCATTATATTCGCAAGACAATAAAATTGATTTTCTGTACCTTTTAAAATCTATTTTTAAAAACCCATTGATAATCTCTTGTGTTATTGGTGCTTTAATAAATTTCTCAACTTTGCAAGTCCCAATTAGTATAGAAAATTTACTTAAAATTTTAGGTAGTGCAGCGCTTCCAATAGGACTTTTATCTATTGGTTACGCTTTAATTTTAAAAGAGATAAAAAGTACAAAAAAAGATTTAAGTGTAAGTTGTATAGCTAAATTTGTAGTCTTGCCTATAATCACATATTTTTTAGCAAAAGCTTTCCAACTAGATGAATTAATGATTTCTATTTTAATTTTGTTTGCTATCATGCCAACAGCGCCAAGCTCATTTATATTAGCTCGTCAACTTAATGGTGATTTATCACTAATGACAACGATTATAACTGTACAAACTATTTTAGCTGGACTATTTTTAATAATCTTTGTAAAATATTTCGCTTAAATAAGTATATAAAACTCCTCTACTCTTTCTTATCTATTTTTGACATCAAATGATATAAAGTTATAAAATAAGTCTACAAAAAAGCTTTTTTATATTATAAAATGTAAATAAAAAAAGGCTTTATCATGATTTTAGGAGTTTCATCTTGTTTATTAGGAAATATGTGCAGATACGATGGTCATGGTGCAAAAGATGAATTTGTATTTGATAGTTTAAAAGAGTATTTTGAACTTTTACCTTATTGCCCTGAAAATTCTATTTGGTCAGCACCAAGAGATGCAATTAGACAAGTCTTGATAAATGATGAAATAAAAATATTTACATCAACAAAAGAACCAAAAGATGTAACACTTATGCTTGAAGAAGCCTGTGAAAAGATGGCTTTAAAAGCAACACAAGATGATTTATGTGGTTTTGTTTTAAAATCAGCATCTCCATCTTGTGGAATGGAAAGAGTAAAAGTTTATAAACTAGAAAATGCTCCTTCTGTTAAAAATGGAGTTGGAATTTTTGCAAAAAAGTTAAAAGAAAAATTACCAAATCTTCCAATTGAAGAAGAAGGAAGATTAAATGATCCTTGGCTTAGAGAAAACTTTTTAATGCAAGTTTACTCTTATGTAGATTTAAAAAATTTACTAAAAAATGATAAAAAAATATCTACTTTAATTGAATTTCACACTTCATATAAATATTTAATATATTCAAAATCACAAAATTCATATAAAATTTTAGGAAAAATTGTTGCAAATAGTGAAAAAAAAGATATTGAAGAACTATACAAAGAATATGAGACTGAATTTTTAAAAGCAATAAATACAAAGTCAACTTTAAATAAAACTTACAATATTTTACTTCATATTTTTGGATATTTTAAAAAACATATTACAAAAGAAGAAAAAGCTGATATTTTAGAAAGTATGTATGACTTTAAAAATAGAATTATTCCATTAATAAGTGTTATAAAAATATTTAATATCTATATAAATAGATTTAACATCTCTTATTTGAGAACTCAAAAGTTTTTAAATCCATATCCATTAAAACTTGCATTAAGAAGCGATTTAAAGGCATATAAATGAAACAAATTTTATGGTTTAGAAGAGATTTAAGAATAATTGACAATGAGATATTAGCAAATGCAAAAGGTGAAGTTTTGCCAATATTTATTTTTGACAAAAATATTTTGCAAAACTTACCAAAAGACGATAAAAGAGTAACTTTTATTTATAAAAGTGTTTATAAATTAAAAGAAGATTTAAAAAATATTGGTTTAGATTTAGCGATATTTTTTGATACTCCAAAAAATGTTTTTACAAAATTAAAAAAAGATAACTTTGATGAAATATTAGTATCAGTCGATTTTGATAATTATGCAAAAAAAAGAGATGAAGAAGTTGAAAAAATAATACCTCTTAAAAGATTTTTAGATTCATATTTAATTGACCCAGAAATTATTTTAAAAAGCGACCAAAAACCATATAAAGTTTTTACTCCTTTTTATAACTATTTAGGACCATTTCTTCAATCAAATCATATAGAAGAGTTTAAAACTGCTACAAATATAAAAAAAATAAACTATGATTATGATTTTCTTCCAACTTTACAAGATTTAGGCTTCATAGAGCAAAAACTACCTGATTTTTTATATAAAAGTGCTGATGAATTGATAACTATATTTTCTAAAAAGATACATAATTATCAAGAAAATAGAGATTTTTTTCATCTTGATGCTGGTTCAAATCTATCTGTTCATTTAAGATTTGGACTTATATCTGCTAAAATGGTTTTTAATAAAATAAAAAAACTACAAGCACCTAAAAAAGAGATAGATTTTTTTATAAGAGAACTTATTTGGAGAGAATTTTACAACTATATATTATTTTATTTTCCAAAATCACAATTTGAAAATCTAAATGGTATAGAAGTGAATTGGAATAAAAATGAAGAGGATTTTGAAAAATGGTGTGAAGGGAATACTGGTGTTCCAATAATTGATGCGAGTATGAAACACTTAAATAATACTGGGCTTATGCATAATCGTTTAAGAATGATAGTTGCTTCATATTTAGTAAAAAATTTATTAATTGATTGGAAAAAAGGAGAAGAGTATTTTGCTCTTAAACTTTTAGATTACGAAGCTAGTTCAAATATTGGTTCGTGGCAATGGGCTGCTAGTACAGGAGTTGATGCAGTTCCTTATTTTAGAGTATTTAATCCTTATTTACAATCAAAAAAATTTGATAGTGAAGCGATATTTATAAAAAGTGTTTTAAAAGATTTAAAAGATATTCCAACAAAACAAATTCATACAGAAAACGGTGTTCAAGAAAATATATTTTTAGATTATCCAAAACAGATTGTTGGAATTAATTATTCAAGAGATAGAGCAATTTTAGAGTTTAAAAGGGCTAATAGTGCAAAAAATTGATTTAACAGTTATTGGAAGTGGAATTGGTGGAAGTTTAATCTCAATTTTGAATAAAAATAAAAATCTTGTTTTATTTGAAAAAGATAAAAACTTAGGAGGAACTGCATCTACATTTAAAAGATTTGGAAATTATTTCAATAACGGTGCTACAACTTTTGTAGGATATGAAGATAATCATATAATAAAAGAGATATTTGATAGTGCAGATTTTATACCTGATTTAAAAAAATCTTCTTATGCTTATAGAACTATTATAAATGGAAAATCTATCGATAGAAAAACAGATTTTGAAGAGTTTATTGAGAGTTTAAATAGTATTTTTTATCATAAAAACAATAGATATTTTTGGCAAACCTTAAAAGATATTGACGAAAGATTTTGGAACTTAAAAGATATTTATTTTGCAAAATATAGTTTAAATTCTTATCTAAAAAGTTTAAAAACAATTGATATATTATTTAAAGAATATAAATTTTTACTGTTTAAAAGTGCAAAAAGTTTTATAAAAGAAGTTTTAGGAAATATTTCAAAAGAGTACCAAGATTTTATCGATGCACAACTTCAAATTACTCTACAATCAACTTCAAAGGATATTCCTCTTTTATCTTTTGCTATTGCACTATCTTATCCTTTTCACAAAATCTTTTATGCAAATGGTGGAATGGGAAAACTTTTTGATGATATGTTAAAAGATATAAATGTAAAAAAAAATGAACAGATAATACAAATAAAAAAAGAGAATAATTTTTATAGATTAATCTCTTCAAAAGATGAATATTTAACTTCGAAACTTGTTTTAAATATCCCAGTTTTTGAGTGTAAAAATCTTTTTTTAGATAAAGATTTACAAAATTACTATAAAAAATTTGAATTTTATGATCAAAGTGCTTTTGTGATTTATTTAAAAATTGATTCAAAAAAAGAGTTTTTAAATCATTATCAAATCATATTAAAAGAGAGTATTCCAAATGCAGTTTCAAAAAGTTTTTTTGTATCTTTTAGTCATAAAGATGATGAAAAACTATCAAAAAATGGTTATTCTGTTACAATCTCTTGTCATACAAAAGCTCTTTTTTGGAATGAGTTGTCAAAAGAAGAATATGAAAAAAATAAAGAGTTTACAAAAAATTTTATATTAGATGAGTTACTAAAAAATATTCCAGATATTAAAAAAGAGGATATTAAAATAGAATTTTGTGCTACAAGTAAAACTTTTAAAAGATATATAAATAGATTTAATTGTGGAGCAACGCCTTTAAATCTTAAAAATATTTTTAAAATACCAAGTTCTTTAACACCTTTTAAAAATCTTTATAATATCGGTGATTCTGTTTTTGCAGGGCAAGGATGGCCTGGAGTTGCTTTGGGAGTCAAAGTTCTAAACTCAAACTTATTTAGATAAAATGATTAAAATAGTTAAAGGTTTTAGATGTTAAATAATGAATTAAAAATATCTTTAAAAGATTGGATAAATATTTTAACAATTGGAATATTATTTGGTTTTTTTCAATCTTTAATTTTTTATTTTTTAAATCAAAATTTACAAACTTTTTCAACAATTATCTTTAGTATAAGTACAGCTTTTTTTATAACTATTTTTGCAATTATTTTAATAACTCTTTCGAATAGTTTTATTCTTCCAAAAATAAAAAAAAGTTTTTGGACGATACTTAGCTTTTTTTTCTCTTTTTTATCTGGATTTTTAGGTTTTATTTTAACATATTTTATTTTTTCTAAATTTGATATAGAAGTAATAATTTTTATAAGCGGTTTTTGGTTAAATATCTCAATTATTGTTGGTTTTTTAACTCTTTTAATAGCATTAATTCTACATCAATTTGTATTTTTGAAAAACAAAAATAATCAAATACAAAAAGAGATTTTAGAATCAAAACTAAAATCTTTAGAAAATGAACTAAATCCACATTTTTTATTTAATGCTTTAAATTCAGTTTCTCAATTAATATATATTGATAAGAAAAAAGCAGAAGATGCTGTTTTACAACTATCTAAATTTCTAAGAAATGCGATAAATAAAGAGAGTTTAGTTTATCTTGAAAATGAGATTTTTATGGTACAAACTTATGTAAATATAGAAAATATAAGATTTGATAATAAAATTGTTTTACATATTGATGATTACAATGATTTCAAATTTATAAAAATACCAAAATTTTCTATTCAACTTTTAGTTGAAAATAGTATAAAACATGGTTATTTAGGAAAAGAGTTAAATATTTTTATTACATTTAAAAAGAATCTAATAAAAGTTTCAAATGATGGTAAAAAAAACTCAAATATAAAATTTAAAACAGGATTATCAAACTTAGAGAATAGATTAAGGTTATTAAATATTGGAGAACTTTATTTTTTAATAGAAAATGAGAATATGACTTTTTGTATTATTTTAAAGGATAAAAAATGAAAGTATTAATAGTAGATGATGAAAATTTAGCATTAGGAAGACTAAAAAGAGTTCTAAATGATAACAATGTTTTTGATATTGTAGAATTTAATGATCCACTTGAAGCTATAAAAGAGATATCAAAAACTAAATTTGATGTAGCATTTTTGGATATTTCTATGCCAAATTTTAGTGGATTAGAATTAGCTGAACTTATATTGAAACTTGAACCAAAAACATTTATAGTATTCCAAACTGCTTATGAAGAGTATGCTTTAGATGCTTTTAAAAAAGGTGGAATGGGATATTTACTAAAGCCTGTTGAAGATAGTGAACTTAAAAAGATTTTACAAAGAATTTCTATTTATAAAGAAGAAAAGAATATTTCAAAAAAGATTTTGGGAAAAGTTTCTGATAAAATATACTTAGTTGAAACAGATGAAATCTTTTATATAAAAGCTGATTTAGACGAGATTATCATAAGAACAAAAGATAATTTTGTTTATGCAAAAAAGAAAATTGGTGATATTGAAGAGATATTAAAAGATAAAAACTTTTTTAGAGTTCACAGATCATATATAGTAAATGTTGATAAGATAAAATCGATAAAAAGCATTGAACAATCAAAATTAGAGATATTTTTTAATGGAATTGATGAATTCATAGTTAGTTCAAAAGATGGAGCAAAAGATTTTAGAGAATACTTGGATAAAAAAAGTATATAAATTGGCATAAAACTACTACAAAAGCTTTATAAAAATTTCTATAATTTGATAGAATAATTGAATTGTTATGGATAATTTGTTGATGTAAAATCAAATTTTAAGGAGCAAAAAATGTTAAAAGAAATATTACTTACAAGTCTTGGTGGAGCTTTACTTTTAAAAGAGCGTGTTGAGGAAGAGTTAAAAACTCTTGAAGAAAAAGGAAAAATCAAAACGGATGATGCAAAGAGTTTCTTAGAGTCTTTAGAAAAAAAAGGGAAAGATGAAGATGAAAGAATCAAAACGAAAATAAAAGATATGTTTAAAGAAGTTTTAGATGAACTAGGAGTTGCTACAAAAGCAGATTTAGAGAAGTTAAAACAGGATTTAAAATAAAAACTTTTTTTATATATCTAAAACTTTTTTCACCTTTTAGAATCTATTTAATTTTTAGATTCTTATTATCTCTTTTTTTACTTATTAAAAAAAGAGATAGTTTTTTATTTATTAAACCTTTAAAACCAAAAAAATTAAAAGAGACAATATTTTATTTGGGAGCAAGTTTTATAAAACTTGCTCAAGTATTAGCAACAAGGTCAGATTTTTTTCCAAAAGAGTATTTGAATGAACTAAAAGAGTTACATGATAAACTTCCAAAAATGTCTAAAAATGATTTTGAAGAGGTTTTTAGAGAGTCTTTCAAGCAAGATTCTTTTAAAAAATTTGACAATGAACCAATTGCAAGTGCTTCTATAGGACAAGTTCATATTGCATATCTAAATGATGATACAAAAGTTGCAGTAAAACTTAGACGCAAAAATATAGAAAAACAAGTAAGAGTTGATATAAAAATATTAAACTTTTTTAATAAACTTTTTAGACCACTTTTCTCATATTACACAAAAAATTCAATTGATGCGGTTATAAATGAATTTTCAAGTATGATAAAAGATGAAACAAATCTTACGATTGAACTTGAAAACTTAAAAAAATTCTCAAAAATCTATGAAAATAGTGGTGTTTTATTTCCAAAACCTTATGAAGAATTTTGTAGTTGTAGTGCACTTGTTATGAGTTTTATGGAAGGTTTTAGATTTGATGATAAAAATTCTTTAATAAAACATAATATTGATTTTAAAGAGATTATTTCAAAGCTTGTAAACTTTTATACTCAACAAATGTTAATGAATGGATATTTTCATGCAGACCCACATCCTGGAAATTTACTTATAAATTGTAATGGCGATTTGGTTTTACTTGATTTTGGAATGGTTAAAAATATTTCTAATGATACAAGAGTTGCTATTATTGAACTAATTGATGGCGCAAATAAAGGTGATTTTGATACTTTTGTAAGAGCAAATAAAAAATTAGGAACTATTAGCTATGAAGCTCCTCAAAGTTTGATGGTTGAATTTAGTCAAAAAATGTTTGATATTTTTTCAAATGACAATTTATCTAGTGAATCTATGCAAAAATTAGCTTTTGAAGTTTTAGAAAGTACAAGAAATTTACCATTTAAATTACCAAGTGATGCAGTATATATTTTAAGAGTTAGTGCAATTATAGAAGGTTTAGGAACAACTTACATAGAAAATTTCAATGGAGTAAAAGATATATTACCAATTTTAAAAGATAATCTTCCCGAAGCTTTAGGAATAAAAACTACTATTACAGAAATAGTTTTAGATGAAATAGAATCTTTACCTAAATTTTTAAAAAGTCTTAAACAGATGATTTCAAAAAGTTCAAAAGGTGAACTTGAAGTATTAATAAACAAAGATCAACTAGAATTTATAAAAAAAGATTTAAAAGAGTATTTTGGTTCATATTTAAAATCTTTATCATTTGTTTTATTTGGACTATTTTTAATTTTTTATGATGAAAATCTAAAAAATATTGCTTTGATTTTAGTATCAATTGGTTTTTTAAGAATTTTGTTTATAAAGTAAACTCACTCATATAAGTTCTATAAAGTAAAGGAACCAACTGTCTTTGTAGCTTTGGTTTTAACCTTTCCTTTATAGTAACTGCATTAAAAAAACTTTTCCAAAGTTTTTGAAACTTTTGTTCATTTGATGAATAATTTGGTTCATCAAAAAAAGCAACTTCTTGAACTGAAAAATCGTTTTGGATTTTTACAAAAGCTAGTTTTCTATTTAGGTCATGGACTATGAAATTTTGGTTATTGAAGCGTTTTAAAAAGTGTTTACCCAAAAAATAGACAACATTAAATTTTGATTCAACTTTTGCATACAAAGTTCCATCTTCAAGTTCTTCAAATCTTATAAATCCAGTTAATTTATGTACATTTCTAAATAACTCTTTTTCAAGATTATTTAGATAAAAAACGCAAGAGTTATTGATATTGTATAGTTGTTTTGTCTCTTTGAAACCAATAATAATATACTCCAATAAATAGAGTTCAAACTCTTTTGAATCACACATAAAGATATTTAAAATTCTTTGGATTAACTCTTTTGGAAATTTTGTTTTTATGGCATTTAAAACTTTTATAGTATTTTCTTGTAAAGTTTCTATTTCAAAAATCTCTTCAAAAATCATCTCATTTGGAAGATTTTTATAGATTTTTATAGGTTTTAATTTTTTATAATAAACCTCATAAACCAAAGATAAAAATCCTTCAAAAGTTCCATCATAAACTAAAATCATAGTTCACCTGTAAGTGAACTAATATCAAAAAGTGAAGGTTGTATTGGCTTTTTTGGCTCTGGTTTAGTAAGTGCAAGTTTCAGACTTTCTCTATAAAATGGAACTTGCCTTTGAAACTCTTTATTACAAGTGATAAAAAATTTTGCTTTTTTAATTGTTATTTTTAGCTTTTTCAAATCATCAAAAGTCAATCTTTTAAATCTTCTAGCACTTAAAATCTTCATAATACCTCTTGCTCCAATGCCTGGAATTCGTAAAAGTTCCTCTTTTGAAGCTGTATTTATCTCCATAGGAAAATATTTTAGGTTGTTTAATGCCCAAAATGTTTTTGGGTCAAGTTCTTCATCTAAATTTGGAAACTCATCAGTAACTATCTCATCCCAAGAAAAATCATAAAATCTAAGTAACCAATCAGCTTGATAAAGTCTATGTTCTCTTAAAAGTGGTGGCTTAGTAATAATTGAAGGAAGATTTTTATCATTATTTACTGGAATATAAGCACTATAATAAACCCTTTTTAATAAAGCTTTATCATAAAGTGCAGAACTTAGTTTAAGTATATCTCTATCACTTTCAGGTGTTGCTCCAACGATTAGTTGAGTACTCATTCCTATTGGTTTTTGATTCTTTACTAAGCTTAAATCTCGCGCAAATTTTAGAGGTTGTAAAACTTTTTCTTTTGTTTTATTTGGTGCTAAAAGTTTTAAAGATTTATCACTTGGAAGTTCAATATTTGAACTTACTCTATTTGCTAGTTTTACGATTTGCTCAACTAACTCCATACTACTTCCAGGGATTAGTTTTACATGAATATAACCATTAAATCTATACTCATATCGTAAAATTTTTAAAGCTTTTAAAATCAAAGTCATTGTATGGTCTTCATTTTTTACAATACCAGAACTTAAAAAAAGACCTTCAATATAGTTTCTTTTATAAAAATTGATTGTAATGTCTGCTAATTCTCTAGGACTAAAAACAGCTCTTGGAATATCGTTTGAAACACGATTTATACAATAAGCACAATCATAAATACAAATATTTGTAAGTAGAACTTTTAGAAGTGATACGCATCTTCCATCAGGTGTAAAAGTGTGGCAAATTCCACTTGTGTGAGTTGCTCCTAATTCTCCTTTTTTGTATGAAGTTTCAACTCCACTTGAACTACAAGAAACATCATATTTTGCGCTATTGCTAAGAATTTCCATTTTTTGATAAATATCTGTTTTCATATTTGTATTTTATAAAAATTAAAAAATTTCATTTAAAAATATTTCAATTTGTAATAAAAAATGATTTAATAAAACTAAGTTCAAATACATCAACTAACAAAAAAATGATACAAAAAATCATATAATTATTATAAATTTACAAAAGATAAAAAAGGAGAAATTATGAAAAAAATGTTTAACTTTTTTGGAGTTATTTTGTTGTCGTTGCTTTTTGTAGCTTGTAGCACAAAACAAGAAACAGATTTAAAAACAGTACAAAAAGTTGATTTACAAAAATATCTTGGTGATTGGTACGAAATAGCAAGATATGAACATCCTTTTCAAAAAGATTGTAAAAATGTAAAGGCAAATTACTCTTTAAGAGATGATGAAAAAATTCAAGTTGTTAATAGTTGTACAAAGATGTCTACAAATGAATTTAAAGATGCAAAAGCAGTTGCATATAGTGTAGATGAAACAAATAGTAAACTAAAAGTAAGCTTTTTTAGACCATTTTATGGAGACTATTGGATTTTAGATTTAGATAAAGATTATAAATATGCTATTGTTGGAACACCATCAAAAGAGTATTTATGGATACTTTCAAGAGAAAAAACTATGAGTAATGAGGTTTTAAATAAATTATTAGAAAAAATTACTAGTATGGGATTTGATAAATCTAAACTTACATACACAATACAGGAATAGTTTATGTATTTTCAAAAAGATTGTGCTAGAAATTTTAATTTAAATAAAACAAAGAAAAACAAACAAAGCGATTTATCTTTTAGTGAAACTGACAAAAATAGACTTGTAGAAATGGCGTGGCAAGATAGAGTATCTTTTGATACTATAAAAGAACTTTATGGCTTCACTGAAAATGAATTAAAAAAAATGATGAGAAATCTTCTAAAAAAAAGCAGTTTTAAAATGTGGAGAAAAAGAGTTCAAGGAAGAGCTACAAAACATAAGTTAAAAGTTAGCTATAAAACAACAAAGTTTCAGTAAACAATGTGGATTTTTATTACTTTTAAAGTAATAAAAATCTCTAAAAACTTTTTAGTAATATTCCTATGATTAGGTTTAATGCCAAAATAGTAAGTAAAACTTTTAATATAATAGTAAATCTTTTACCATCAATTATATTTCTTAATTTTGTTCCAACAAAACTTCCAACAACTGCTCCAATAATCATAGATATAATAATCCATATATAATCAAAAAATACAAATCCAAAATATATAAATACAACTACCTTTAAAAAATGAGTTATACTCATCAAAGCAGCTCCAGTTGCTACAACTTTATCTTTATCATTATAATCTTTAAATAAAAGTGTCATTGTAAGCGGTCCAGTAGCTCCAACAACCATCGAAAGTCCTGTTTGAAAAAAACCTGCTAAATAGTAGTTCTCATATCTTTTTATCTTTTCATTGAACTTTTGACTCCAAAGAGAAAGTAATATATAAACTCCAATAAATAGTGGTACATATTCAAGTGAAATAAAATTTAATATTCCTACAAAAAAAGCAATTCCTAAAATAGAACCAATTAAAAATTTAGGTACTACCTGATATTGCACATCTTTATATCCAAAAATTGCTCGACTAAGATTACTTGAAACTTGTGTTAATCCATGAACTGGAATAAGTGCATTTACAGGTAAAAATGAAGGTAAAATAGCAATAAGCATCATTCCACCACCAATTCCAACAACTGCTGCAATAACAGAAGTCAAAAAAGTGATAACTCCTAAACCTAACTCCAACATAAAAAAATCCTATCTTAAAAATAATGCATAAAATACCAAATAAAGCCTTTATTATTGAAAAATAGTTATAATTATTTTTTTTAAATAGGAGCTTTTTATGAAAATATTACTAATAGTTACTACACTTTTTGCAAATATTTTATTTGCAAATTATAATTATATGATTCAAGATAATGGAAAAATAGATATGCATGGTGGAAAAGGTGAAAATCTAATAGATGAAAAAAACAGTTTATCAAATAAAGATTTTAAAAATATTGGTATAAATAAACCAACAACACCAAAAGCACCACAAAATCTAATTAAAGAAGAAAAAAAGGAAAATTCTAAATAATGGCAAAAAGATATAAATTTATTTCGTGGAATGTAAATGGAATACGAGCAGTTGATAAAAAAGATGCGTTAAAATGGATAGATGAAATTGAAGTTGATTTACTTGGTGTTCAAGAAACAAAATCAATGAAAGACCAAATTCCAAAAACTATCTTTTCAAAAGAGTTCAAAACTCTATTTGCAAGTGCATCAGTAATCAAAGGAAGAAGTGGAACTGCCCTATTTTCTGATATTGAACCAACTTTTCAAAGTATTTGTGAAAGTGTAGATATTTTAGATGAAGGAAGAATCAATGAAGTTCATTTCAATTTAGCAGATAAAAACATCGCATTTTTTAATGTATATTTTCCAAATGGACAAAGTAGCCAAGAAAGACTTGATTATAAAATGGAATTTTATGATAGGTTTTTAAATCATTGCGAAAATCTAAAAAAAGATGGAAAATCAATCATTGTTTGTGGCGATGTTAATACAGCTCATACGGAAATTGATATTGCAAGACCAAAAGCCAATGAAAATACAAGTGGATTTTTACAAATGGAGAGAGATTGGATAACAAAATTCTTATCTCATGGTTATATTGATACTTTTAGACTTATAAATGGCGATATAAAAGACAAATACTCTTGGTGGAGTTATAGAGCAAATGCCAGAGCAAATAATGTTGGCTGGAGAATTGATTACTTTTATGTTAGTTCTGATTTAAAAGATTATGTAAAAGATGCTTATATTTTAGATAATATAGAAGGAAGTGACCATTGTCCAATCGGTCTTGAAATGGAGTTTTAATCAAACTCCTTTCTTGTTTTATTGAAAAAGTTTAAACCAAGCACTATAAATATTGATAAAATAAATCCAGTTACAAAAGCAACTCCAATTATAAGAGATTTCTTTGGTTTTACAGGATAATCATTTACTATATAATCTCCTACAAGTTTTGAATTACTAAGATTTTCTTCAGATTTTTTAAAATTCAAAGTATCTATTTTTTCATTTAGTTGAATTATTTTAGTTTGAAATTCTATATCTATTTTATCTTCAAGTTTTCTAATTGTTTCATTTGAAACATTTAATTTTTTATTTTGTAAATCTTTTATATTTACATTCAAAATATTTTTCTTTTTATTCTCCAAATCTTTTATTTGAATTGCACTAAGATTTTCCAATTTATATTTTAATTCTGGAATTGTTTCATTTTGAATAACTTCAATTTGTAACTCTAAATCTTTTATTTGATTTTGTGCATTTGTTATTAAATTTTGATAATTTAATATTTGGACAGATACTATCATAGAAGTTGAATTATCAGACTTCTCTATATTTTTATTTAATTTATCCAGTTCTAAAACATAGGTTTTTAAACTATTTGAGTAATAATCAATTTTATCTTGTAATGATTTTATTTTTGAGTTAGAAAAAAATTCTATTTGCTTTTTTAATGTTGGTATTTCTTGAGTTCTAAGTAAAATTACCTCTTTATTTATATTTTCAATATCCTGAGTTTTTAATATATCAATTTGTCTATCAATATTTTTTAGCTCTTGTTCTTTTAAAATATCTATTTGTCTTTGTATGTTCTTTATTTCAATATTATTTATAAAATCTATTTCTCTTTTTGTATCTAAAATACTTTTATCAATTATAAATTTGTACTGTTCTATTTTAGGTTCATATACTGCTTGAATATATTTTAATATTTCTTTATTTTTGTTCAAAGCTATCTCATTTGAAAATGCTTCACTTTTTATTTCTAAAAGATTCTTTATTCCCTTTATTTGTTGAATTGATATGATTTTTCCATTTTCTAGATTTAAATCATTATCTAAAAATATTACTTTCAATTTTTGTTCTAAAATAGCAACCTCTTCCAAGATTTTATCATCAAAATAAGCTAATTCTATATAAGATTTAACTTCATAAATTGGTTTTTTATTAAATACATAAATTCCAGCTATAAGTGTTATAAATAAAGTAAAAAGTAAAATAAATATTTTTCTTTCCCATATTATTTGAAATAGTTCTTTTAAATCTATTTCATCTTCATAAATAACTATATTTTTATTCATAATAATTCCATATGAAACATTTCAAAAAAAAAATGAGTAGTAGCAATAAAATTATAAATGTTATAAGTGAAGCAAAACCAAAAGCATGAGTTTTTTTCATAATATTCCTTTAAAAAGAAAAATATTTATCTTTTTTTGTATTTTAGAGAAAGTATTTTATCTTAATTATTTTAAATATAGTTAAATATTTTCTCTTTATTAGATATATTAGTTAATATTTTATTTGTTGAACTGTTAAAGAATTTGAGTTAACTTTTAATAAAAAAGGATTTTTATGACTCAAAGAGATATGGCTGGATATATTGGTGTTACTCCTGTAACTCTTAGAAATTGGAGAAAAGAAAAGCCAAAACTTTATGAAATAGTTATGAAAGGTTTTGCTTTTGAAGAAGTAGTAAAAAAAGCACAACAAAATGCTGATGAATTAAAAGCTTTAGAAGAACAATTTAAAAGTAAAAAATAAATATTTATTTCTTACTTTTAACTTTTTATAGGAGTTACATACTCTTTTGTTAAAATTTTTTCTTCTACTTGCATTTGATTTGTTTTTCCACATCTAGGACATGGATTTCCTGAATTTGAATAACATGCATAACAAAACATCGTAACACAAGTTTCACAACTAAGTTTACAATGTTTACATACATAAGTTATTTTTCTTTTTGCTTTTTGTTTCTTTTTTATAAACCAACCAAACATTTCAATCCTTTGTAACATGAAAGAAAGTATAGTTTATTATTTTTATTTAAAATATGATTTATATCAAAGATTTATTATTTAAATCATAGAATATATAAGTTTTGAAAAAATATTTTTTAAATTTTCTTTTTCTTTTAGAGTTAATATACTAAACAATTTTTCATTTGATTCTGATAAACATGCCATACACTCTTTTACCAAAACTTGTCCTTTTTCTGTCAAACATATTAGCATACTTCTTTTATCATTTAAAGATGCAACTTTTTCAATAAGCTCTCTATCTTCAAGTTTTTTCAATATTTTTGTCATCCCACCTGAAGAAAACAGCATCGCATCATATAATTCAGTTGGTGAAAGTGAATTTTTATTGAAATAAAGTGATGCAAGTACTGAAATATGAGAATGTAACAAATCATATTTCGCTTTAAAAAATTGCTCATTTTTAGCATACATATTTTTATGTAATAATGTTATCGGCAAACTTAGAGCAAATACTTCATACTCTTTTGATTTTATTGTTGTGTTATAAAAGTTGTCTATATATTTTTTATCCATGAGAGTAATTTTAACTAAATAAATATTAAAAGTATCTTTCTAGCAAGATATATTTAAGTAAAAAACAGATAAAATTTCTCTTCATTAAAAAAAGGAGTTGTTTTTGAAAAAGATATTATTTATTTTTTTTGTACCACTTTTTTTATATTCACAAAGTTTAGAAGAGCTAGTAAATTTAGCTATTCAAAATAGATTAGTTGAATCATCTAAACAAAAATTAGATGCACTAAAAGATGAATATAGAAGTGTAAAAGGTGGTTATTTACCAAAATTAGACCTAGGTGCAGGATATTCAGTAACTGATGATGAAAGACCAAATGTTGCTCATAAATCAGGAAATGTATATGGAAGTGTAAATTATAATCTTTATGATGGTGGAAAAAAATACGATATTTATGATAGTTATGAATCATCTATAAAAAGTAACGAAAAATCTGTTGATGCTTTAAAAAATGATATTTCATTAACTGTTATAACTTACTATTTTAACTACTTATCATATATAGCGCAAAAAGATGCTAAATTAAAAGAAATCGAGCAACTTGATGCTCAAATGGAAAGATTAAGTAGATACTTCAAAGCTGGAACTACAACAGAAGATGAAGTACAAAAAATCATTTCAAATGTGGAAGTTGCAAAAGTTGAACTAAAAGAAATTGATTTAAATATCATCACAATTTTACATAATTTAGAATATATAACTGGTACTAAAGTCGATATTACAGCAGGTTCAAATGTAAATGAGCTTCAAGATGTAAAAGAAGAAAGTGCGAGATTTGATATTCAATCTTTAGAGTATGATACTCAAACAAGTTTAAGTAATGCAAAAGCTGAAAAAAGTGGTTATTTACCAACAATCACTTTAGATAATACTTTTACGTATTATGATAAAGAATATAACCATGCTAATAATGATTTAGGGAATGATGTAGATCATCAAAATATCGCAAGTGCAAACCTAAAATGGAATATTTTTTCATTTGGGGAAACAAAATATAAATATGAAGCAAAATTCAAAGAGTATTTAGCTTCAAAATTAAATTTAGAATATGAAAAAAACAAGGCAAATGTAGATTTACAACTATCACTTAAAGCTTATGAAATAGCAAAAGCAAAAATAGCTTCTGCTGAAGCTAGTTTAAAAGCAGCTGATAGTGCTTATGCAATCATCAAATCAAAATATGAAAATGGTTTAGTTGATAATGTTGCCTTTTTACAAAGTTTAAGTGAAAAATTCGATGCTCTTAGCAGATATAGAGCTTCATTAAATGATATAGAAATAAAAAGAGCAAACATAATTTACCAAAGTGGTGAAAAATTAGAGGAGTACATAAAATGATAAAAAAGTCGTTAGTTGCAATATCTTTCCTTTTTTTAGGATTTAATAGTTTAATTGCAGATGAAGCAAAAGCACCAAATGAAGCACCAGGATTACCTGTTCAAACATTTACAATTACAAAACAAAATAATACTACAAATAAGACTTATCCAACTATTTTGAAAGCTTATGAACAAGTTGATGTTATAGCAAGGGTTTCTGGAATACTAAAAGAAAAACATTTTAAAGAAGGTGATTTTGTAAAAAAAGGAACTTTACTTTATAAAATAGAGCCAGATACTTATTTAGCAAATTTAAATATGAAAAAAGCTGAATATACAAAAGCAAAAAAAGATTATGAAAGAGCTAAATCATTAATTGCTACAAAATCAATTAGTCCACAATCTTTTGATGATTATACATACCAATATGAAAGTTCAAAAGCAGCATTAGATGAAGCACAAATAAATCTAAACTATACAACTGTAACAGCTCCTATTGATGGAATTGTTGGTATAAAACAACACGATATTGGAGATTTAGTTGGAAGTAGTTCAAATAATTCTTTACTTGTAACTATTACAAATACAAATCCAATTCATGCTGAGTTTTCTTTACCAAAAGATGATATGAATAAATATCTTTCTCAAATAAAAGAAAAAAGTGCAAAAATTAAACTTATTACAGATGGTAAAACTTATGAAAATGGAGAGATTGATTATATTGCTCCTGTAATAGATACAAATACTGATACTCTACTTTTAAGAGCAAAATTTGAAAATGCAAATAGTGAATTAATAGTAGGTAACTTTACAAAAATAGAGATTTCAAATCTATCTTTAGGTGATGTTTTTGTTGTTCCTGAAAATGCTGTATTAAAAACTGCTCAAGCAACTATTGTTTTTGTAGTTGATGAAAATAATATAGCAAAACCAAGACCAGTTGTAACTGGAGATTTAGTAAAAGAAGGAATGGTTATAAAAAGTGGTTTAAAACCAAATGAACAAATTGTAACTAGTAATTTTGCAAAATTAAGACCAGATACAAAAGTTCAAATTGTAAATAAAGAGAAATAATTATGATTTCTTCATTTTTTATTAAAAACCCAGTTTTTGCTGGTGTTTTATCGATTATAATATTTTTGACGGGAACAATTGCTATGTTCAATTTACCAATTGAACAATATCCAAGAGTTTTACCGCCTCAAATTATTGTAAGTACTTCATATCCAGGAGCTAGTGCAGATACTATTGCAAAAACTGTTGCTGCTCCTCTTGAAGAACAGATAAATGGTGCAAAAAATATGCTTTATATGAACTCTTTAGCAGAAGATAGTGGAAGATTAAGTATAAATGTATTTTTTGAAGTTGGAACAAATCCTGATGATGCAAAAATCGATGTAAACAATAGAGTACAAGCAGCCTTAGCAAAAATGCCTGAACAAGTACAAAGACAAGGTGTTGTTGTAGGTGAAAGAAGTCCAAGTATTTTGATGTTTGCAATGCTTCAATCTCCAAATAAAACTTTTGATTCAATTTATTTATCAAACTATGCTTTATTAAACTTAGTTGAATCATTAAAAAGGGTTAAAGGAGTTGGTGATGCTATGATTTTTGGAGCAAAAGATTACTCTATTAGAATCTGGATGGATCCATTAAAATTATCAAAATATTCACTTGCTACAACTGATGTTATAACAGCAATTAAAGAGCAAAACAATCAATATGCAGCTGGAAAAATTGCAGCTGAACCAATTGCTCAAAAACAGATGTATACATATACAATTAGAACTCCTCAAAGGTTTGAAAATCCTGAGCAATTTGGAAATATTATCATTAGATCAAATGAAGATGGAAGTAGTTTAAGATTAAAAGATATCGCAACTATTGAACTTGGAGCTAGTGATTATAGTGTTACAACAAGACTAAATAATGCACCTTCAATTCCTATTGGAGTATTCTTACAAAGTGGAGCTAACTCACTTGAAACTGCTGATGCAATAAAAAAAGCTTTAGAAGATGCGAGTAAAAGTTTCCCTGAGGATATGACATATAGTATTCCTTATGATAGTACAGATTTTATTACAGCTTCAATTCACGAAGTTGTTAAAACGTTCGTTGAAGCTTTAGCACTTGTTATTTTGATTATTTTCTTATTCTTACAAAGCTGGAGAGCGACTATTATTCCTTTTATTGCTGTTCCAGTATCAATAGTTGGTGCATTTGCAGGAATGTATGCTTTAGGATTTAGTATTAACTTACTAACTCTATTTGGTTTAGTTCTTGCTATTGGTATCGTTGTTGATGATGCTATTATCGTTATTGAAAATATCGAAAGGCACATGGAAGAAGGAAAAACTCCTAAAGAAGCTGCATTTATTGCTATGAAAGAGGTAACTGGAGCTTTAATTGCTATTATTTTAGTTTTAGGTGCTGTGTTTATTCCTGTTGCATTTATGGGTGGATTAAGTGGAGAGATGTATAGACAGTTTGCCATAACAATTGTTATTTCTGTTGTTATTTCTGGATTCGTTGCTTTAACTTTAACTCCAGCTCTTTGTGTAAAAGTATTAAAAAACAAAAAACATGAACCAAAAGGTTTTTTCAAATGGTTTAATGACTCTTTTGCAAAAGCTACACAAGGTTATTCAGCAATAGTTAAAAAAAGTATTAGATTTTCTTTAATCTCTGTTTTATTATATGCTGGATTATTATTTATATCTTGGGATATGTTTAAGTCTATGAAAACTGGACTTCTTCCTGATGAAGATCAAGGAACAATCTTTGTATTTGGATTTAACCCTCCTGGATACTCTATGTCAAAATCTTTAGAGTTAAGTGAAGAGATAAATAAAATTATTGCAGAAGATCCAAGTGTAAATAACATAATTACTCTTGCTGGATATGACTTTACAACTTCGGCACAAAGAAGCCATACAGTTGCAACAATTATCAAGCTAAAAGATTGGAGCAAAAGACCAAATCCTGAGCAAGAAGCACAAGCCCTTTTAGCAAAATTTAGTAAACAACTAATGGGAACTAGTGAAGGTTTCTCTTTTGCTGTTGTACCACCTCCTATTATGGGGATGAGTGTTACAGGTGGATTTGATATGTATGTTCAAGATAGAAAAGGTGGAACTATTGAAGATTTAGGAAAAATTGTAAATCAAATAGTTGAAAAAGCCAAAACTAGACCTGAATTAATGGGAGTTAGAACAGCACTTGCTGCTAATATTCCACAATTTCAAATTGATGTAGATACAGAAAAAGCAAAAGCAAAAGGTGTAAGTTTAAGTGATATTTATAGCACTATAAATGCAACTTTTGGAAGTTATTATGTAAATGATTTTTCTTTATATGGAAGAACTTATAAAGTTAATTTACAAGCTAAAGATGAATTTAGAAATAATGTTGATGATTTCCAATATGTTTATGTTAGATCAGATAAAGGTGAACTTTTACCAATTAATTCATTTATAAACTATAAAAAAGTTGTTGGAGCTGATATTGTAGAAAGATTTAACCTTTTCCAAGCAGCAAAAGTTTCTGGACAACCAGCAGCTGGATATAGTTCTGGAGATTCATTAAAAGCTATTGAAGAAGTGGCAAATGAAGTTTTACCAGAAGGTTATACAATTAGCTGGACTGGAACTGCTTATCAAGAAAAACAAATTGGTGGAAGTTCTGCACAAGCATTTATTTTTGGTATTGTTTTCTTATTCTTAATTCTTTGTGCACTTTATGAAAGATGGTTATTACCACTTTCTGTTGTATTAGCAGTACCATTTGCAATTTTTGGAGCAATTCTTGCTACAAATATAAGAAACTTAGACAATAATATCTATTTCCAAATTGGACTTCTTGTTCTTGCAGGACTTGCGGCTAAAAATGCAATTCTTATTGTAGAGTTTGCTATTCAAAAACAAAAAGAAGGTATAAAATTGGTTGATGCGGCACTTGAAGCTGCTAAAGTAAGACTTAGACCAATTATTATGACTTCATTAGCATTTACAGTTGGGGTTATGCCACTTGCTATTAGTAGTGGAGCTGGAGCTGCAAGTAAACACTCTATTGGAACTGGAGTTGTAGGAGGAATGTTAACTGCTACATTTATAGCAATTTTATTTATTCCACTATTCTTCGTTTTAATTTCAAGACTTAGTGGTCATAAAGATGACGAAGTTCTAACAAATAAAGAAGAGGAATAATCCTCTTTTTTATTTTAAAAAAGGATTTATATTTATTTTAAATATAACATCCTTTGCCTCTTTAAAAGACTCTTTTGTAATTACCTCATTTATAGAAATAAAATTTTGCCAATAAGTTGAAATAAACCAATTTAATTTAGCAGATAATAAAATCTCATCTTCACTCATTTGCCTAAAAATTTCTTTTGAAATAAAATACTCTATCAACATTTTTATTTCTGAAATTCTAAGATTTTGTCTTTGAATAAAAATCTCTTTAAACTTAGGCAAAGTTGAGAGTAAAACCGATGAATCTCTCATAAGAAATCTATAATCCCAAAAAATATCTAAATATAAATCATACATTTTTGATAACTCTTCTAAAGGATTTTGGCTATTTAATATCTTTTCAAAGCTCTTTAAATTCTCAAACTTTTCAATCATCTCTTCATAAATATCAATAATAATATCTTCTTTATTTTTATAGTGATAATACAAATTTCCCGTAGAAATTTTTGCACAAAGTGCAATATGATTTGTAGTAATTGAAAATGTATCTTTTTCATTAAACAAATCTAAGGCATATTTTTTTATCTTTTTTTTACTTACTGACTCTTTTTTCATACTTGATTATACTTATTTTTAACTTTTCAATTTATTATTAGAGTAATTACTCTAATTTTAAGTTATAGTTAAATTATATAAATGTAAAATTTCTTATCACAAAGGAAGAGATATGAAACTAAAACCTCCTGGCGCAGGCTTACCAAATCTTGAAAAACTTTTTATAAAAAATGTTTTAGTTCCATCAGTTAGGATTTTAATAACTTGGGATATTGCTCTATTTTTATTACAAAGAGAACTAAAAATTATTGATAAGTTATTAAAACCCATTGATAAAAACTTACTAACACAAAAAACACTTATAAATAGAACTTTTGCTATTGAAGATGATACAAGACAATTTTCAATAAATATGGTTTTAGAACATTTAGAAATTGCAGGAAATAAAGTCAAAGATGTTATTGAAACTTTAAGTTTAGAAAAAGAGTTTGAAGAAGAGATAAAAATAGAGAATGTAAAACCAAAACAGAATGTTGAAAATCAATATGAAAGTTTTAAAGAATTCTATAAAGAGTATATTTTGTTTATAAAATCTTTAGATAAAAAGCAATCAAAAATGAAGAAAAAACACCCTTGGTTTACAGAATTTAACAATTACGATTGGAGTGTATTTATGTTTATGCATACATTTATTCATAGAAGACAAATACAAGCAATTATAAAGGAACTTAAATGAGTAAAAATTCAATAGGAACAATATTTAGAATCATCTTAATATTTTTTTCATTAGTTAGTTTTTGGCTTGTAATTCTTGCAATATTTTATTTTTTGATTTCAATTATATTTAATATAGAGCTTAGTTTAAAAACATACTTTATTCTATTTTCTTGTTTTATAATTTTTAGGATGTTTTATCCTAAAAATGTTTTTGTTTAAATAAGTGCTTCAATCCAAGAAAAAAAGAGAAAGAGATTTTCTCCTTCTTCTTTCTAAAAGTTTTCCCATTCATCAGATTTTTCTGATTTATTTGAACTCTTTTTATTTACAAATGGCGAATTTAATGATTTTACTTTTTGATTATTATTCAATTCTTTTGATTCATTAATATCTTTACCTTTTACTTCATTTTTTCCAATAAACTCTTTTTCATCTGCACTAGAAACAATCAATTTAGCTATTTGATCTGTCATAGTAGAAATTGTATGAGTTTGCATTGCTACATTTGCATTTTGTTGTGTTTGTTGGTCAAGTTGTGTTACAGCCACATTTATCTGCTCTATTCCTGATAATTGTTCTTTACTTGACATTTCAATATCAGAAATTAGATTAATTGTATTTATGATATTTTGATTTAACTCTTTATATCCTTCTATCATATTTGTTGCTATTTGTTTCCCTTGATTTGCTTTACTTGTAGCGTTTTCTACTATTGCTTTTATCTCTTTTGCAGCTTCTGCACTTCTTGATGCTAGGTTTCGCACTTCT
>Ga0265295_1002667_pt1 | contig 27528 bp, 23 predicted proteins | sample Munlansysbiofilm_FD_192503 | JGI IMG/M metagenome (GOLD analysis project Ga0265295, IMG submission 192503) | Leachate microbial communities from a municipal landfill in Southern Ontario, Canada - Methane capture system biofilm | ecosystem: Engineered > Solid waste > Landfill > Unclassified ... | reverse complement strand
ATGCTCTTTACCGTGTGGATCAAGCGTGGAAGCTCTCTTTTTGTCACAACTGTAAAAATGATTTCACGCTCCACATTGAGATAGAGGCCCCGGCCTCTAATGGCTGTAGCGCCCCTGCTGATGGTTCGCATTATTTCCCTTGAGATTTCATCGTAACGGGTGGAGATGATGGTGGCAGAATTTGCGTAGTCAAAACCGTCGATGATCTTGTCTATGAGTCTGCTTGATGCAACTATCATAATAATCGAGTAAAGGGCCAGGGTTATGGCGGGTCGTTCCGGGGAAAGTTCCTTGAAATGGATGGAAATCGCACCGAACGATACGATAAAGATGTTCAAGACAATGAATACCTGGCCGGGTTTTAACCCGAACCTCTGCCTTGCAATGGCTGCAACAATGTCAATCCCTCCGGTGGTTGCCCTGAACTTAAATACGATTCCAAGCCCGATTCCCACGAGTATACCCCCGGTTGTGATGTAGAGTAAAAAATCGTTGGCAAGCATGTTTTGAATGGTTGCAAACTCGTGGGGTCGTATAAAGTTCAGGCCGGGAATTTCTCCCCTTAAAAGATCGATGAAAAAAGAGCTGACGGTGAACCCGAAAAAGGTTCGTATGCCAAACTCTTTGCCTAATTTTCTGAGTCCCCATACGTATAGGGGCAGGTTCATAAGCCACAGACTTATTCCTACGCCAATGGCGTTGTCAGATATGAAATTCAAGGTGGTGGCAATGCCTGTAATTCCACCCGGGATTATTCTTGCGTCAATGGTGAAAATTGATATCCCCCCTGCCAGGAGCAGGCATCCCAGGGTTATGCCAAGGTACTCTTTTATCAGGGTGAGTTTTTTTTTAACCATTTTGGACGAGGGTCTTGATTCGTTGGATGGAAATGACGGTAAGGTAGGTTAGGCCTGCGATGACAATGATGGTGGGGCCGCTTGAGACGCCTGCATAGTAGCTGACTCCCAGTCCTGCTACGTTGAAAAACATGCAGAAAAGAATTGACACCAGCATCATTGTTCCCATGCTGGAGGTGAACTTTCCGGCAATGGCTGAAGGAAGGGTCAGAAGGGCGATGACCATGACGATGCCGACGATCCTTACAAGCAGCACAATGGTCAGGGCCGTGAGGCAGAGAAGAAGAATGTAAAATCCGCTCGAGTTCACACCCCGCAAGCCTGCGTATTCCTGATCAAAGCATACGGCAAGGAGCTTGTTGAAAAAGAGGGAGGTGATCAAAAGAATCACAAGGTCAAGGATCACAACCATGGCAATGTCCTGGGAGGAGATCAAAAGAATATCTCCGAACAAAAAGCTTGAGATCTCAAAATAGCCGGGGGTGATGTCGATGAACAAAAGTCCTGCGGCCATGCCCACGGCCCAGATGGCTCCGATTACAGTGTCCTCTCTTTCCTTTGCGTAGAGGCTCACAAGGCCTGTAATCACCGCAGCCCCAAGGGCTGAGACAATGGCCCCGTGGATGGGCTGTACCGAGGAAAACCCAAGGGCCTTGTTCATGTAAAGGGCCGCTCCGATGCCGCCAAAGGCCGAGTGGGATATGGCACCGGCAAGATAGCTGATCCTCCTCGTAACCACATAGGTGCCGATTACCCCGAAGGATACGCTGGCGAGAACGCCCACCAGGAGGGCGTTGCGCAGGAAAACCAGGTCAGGGTTGGCAAAGAGGTTTAAAACATCATTCATGGAAGTGCCCCCCTTCGCTGCATCGGTGGTCGTGGCGTATCATCTTGAAATCTCCTCCATAAATATCCTTGATCAGGGCACCGTTCACGGCCGAAGTTGGATGGATATTTACCCTGCGGTTGACGCAGATCACGCTTTTTACCACCTGGGAGGTAAATCCAATGTCGTGGGAGACAATTAATATTGTCATGCGGGTGTTGAGCTCCTTAAGGATGGAAAAAAGGGCCTGCTCTGACTCCTCGTCAATATTGGATGTTGGTTCGTCAAGCAGTAAAAGTTCAGGGTCACTGCAAAGGGCCCTTGCAATGAGCACCCGCTGCTTTTGGCCGCCTGACAGTTGGCTGAAGTGGTTCCGTGTGTACTCTCCCAGATTTACCTCTTTCAAGGCTTTTTCTGCCCTTTTCCTGTCATCAGAAGAGTACCAGCCCCAGAAGTTGCTGCCCAGGCGGCCCATGAGTACTACATCCATAACCGTTACTGGAAAATGCATGTCAAGGGTCGCATGCTGGGGCATGTATCCGACCTTTAGTCTGCTCTTCCCAGGTGAGGTCCCAAGGACCTCCACGGTTCCGGTGTCGGGTTTTAAAAGTCCTAAAAAAAGTTTCAGCAGGGTTGTTTTTCCGCCTCCATTGGGCCCTACAATTGCTGCAAAATCCCCTTTTTTTATACAGAGGTTCACCCCGTGAAGCACAGGGCCCCGATTGTAGGTGAATGAAACATCCCTTAAAACTATTGCATTGTCTGATTTCAAATTGACCCCTGTTCTTTGCTATGTTTTTTAAGAGACGATAGCATAAATTTGTAATAAAGAAAAACGGGTTCATGCAGGGCTGTCAATGTGGTGTAACTTTATGAATCTGTCCAGGGTCTCGAAAACCATGAAGACGCTTTTAATGTCAACATGCTCGTCTCTTGCGTGGGCAGTAGCGTTGCCCCTGGCGCCCCAGATGATGCCGGGTATATTTAGATCACAGAGAAACCGTGCATCGCTTGCACCGTGTTCGCTGCCTTTTACTGCGTTGGGAATAAGCGAAAGAAACCGGTCAAGGTGGTCTGAATCTCCACCTAAGAACAGGGGTTCTTTTTCCTTGATGGTTATTGTCGATCGGGTAAGGTTTTGGATCTCTGCCACGATACGGTCAGGGTTGTCGTTTTCCGTGTATCGTATATCAAGGAGAGCCCGGGCCATGTCGCATACCTGGTTTACCGATTCTCCTCCCCTGATGACTCCAAGGTTCATGGTCTTGTGCCAGTGGCCCGGAGCCTCGTCCATGAACAGGCTGCGGATTCGTTGAAGGTCGTCTATCAGCATATCAATGGCATTTATTCCAAGCCAGGGGCTTGCACCGTGGGCCGCCTTTCCCCGGGCCGTCAGTTCCAGTTGGAGGATTCCCTTTTCCTTGATCACGACCTTTTCTGGGTTACCGCCGTCAAGGGCAATTGCAAAGTCGGCCTTGATATTCTGGAGGGCATATCTGGCTCCGTCATAACCACCTGTCTCCTCGTCTCCTGTGAGGAGGATGCCAAAGGGAAGATGGGTCTGGCTCTGCCCGTTTTGTTCGAGGGTTGCCATCCATTTTTTCACCAGAACAAGGCAGATTGCCACGGCATACTTGTCGTCGTTGCTGCCCCTGCCGTAAATGTTGCCGTCCTTTTCTGTGGCGGTAAAAAGGTCGTCATCTGCCTCCACAACGTCAAAGTGGGCCAGGAGAAGCACAGGGGTTGTTCTGCCCGGGGGCGTGACAAGAATAGAGGGGATGTTGTTGTTGTCAATTCTCTTATAATCGGCCTTAATCTGCCTTAGATAGTTTTGGATGAAGTCTGCACACCTGTTGATTTCCAAGGGTCTTGAGGCCGTGCTCTTAAATCTGATCAAATCCTTTAAAAGGGGTATGATCCCAGTGCTGAACTCATTCATGGGTGAGGCTCCTGCATGGATAGTTGATAGTTTGGATATAAACGCAAATTGTCGATTAAAGGCTTTTTTAATCCTCCTGTTGAGTTTCATCAACCCCGTTTTTGGGGGCAACACCTGCGGCAAGGGTTTCTATCTCATTGTGTTCAAGGCTGCGGTGCAAAAGGGCGCTTTTTCTTTTTATCTCTTGGGTCAGGGCGGCCAGCAAGGTCCGGTCATGGGGAATTCCTTCCTGGTTAAGGTATTGGCCGACAAGCCTTTGTCCGCAAAGAACGTTGAGATATATCTTTTCTTCACCGCCAAGGCCGAATCCTGAACCACCGTGGGTGCCTGCAACATGGGTCTTTACCCCGGCTCCGAAAAAAGGGGTGTTGTAGGTGAGAAGCGGTTCCCCGGTCTGTTCCCGGCACAGGGAGTCAATGTATAGATAGTAGGCCCTAAAGGTGTCAACATCATCTAAGTTCATATCCATGGTATAACCCTGATCCCTGAGCACCCTTGCCGTGGTGTAAAGGTCGGCAAGCCCGTTTCTCTCACCAAGACCGAATACGGACGCCTCTACAACGGTTGCGCCCGCCACAACCCCCATGACCGTGTTGGCCGAGGCCATGCCAAGGTCGTTGTGACAGTGCACGGAAATTTGAGTTGTGCTGTTGCCTGCAAGTTTCACAATGGGGGATAGGGCGTCGTGTATCTGGTTGGGTCCCATGATGCCCGAGGTGTCGGGCAAACTGAGAATGTCCAGGGAAAGTTCGTTGATGAGGTATTTTGCTGCCCTGTACAGGAACTCTGGGTCTGTTCGTCCTATGTCGAGGAAGGCAAGGGAAATTTGTGCCGCCGGACAGTTGGATCGTATGGTTTCAACCGTTGCTGCAAGGCCCGGAAAAGCTTGATCCATGGTGTTGAGCCAGTTCTCCTTTGCCACATGGGCGTGGAGGTGAAAGTCCCTGGTGCAGGTTTTGATAAGAATTTCTGCATCCCCGGGGCAGGCTCTTCCCATGGCTGCAACCCGTACGGAAAATTTTTGGTCCATTGCCGACCTAACAAGATATTTCAACTTTTCCTGTTCCGACTCATGGGCCGGGGGATATCCTGCCTGGCATATATCAATGCCCAGGCGCTCCTGAAAGTTGAGTATGGTCATGGCCTGGTCCGTGGAAAAAACTATTCCCCTGTGCTGCATGCCCTCCCTCAAGGTTTCGTCGATGATGCACAGTTTTTGTCTGTTCATGGAATCTCTCTTTTAATGGTCGACATATGATTCAGGCCAAAAATCCAGTCTGTCGGATGCAGGTCAGGGAGCGATGGGCTCACAGTCAAAGGTTGATGGCTTCACAGCTGTTTTGTCCCCTTGCTTTGGCAAGGAAAAGGGCTTTATCAGCACGTTTGAGAAGACTCTCTTTGGTGTCGCAATCACTTGATTCGGCAACACCTGCGCTGATGGTTACGTTGAACTGCTCTTTTTGATAAAGAACGGCCTTGGATTCAACCGCTGTTCGTATTTTCTCTGCAACTTTTAAGCCATTGTCCAGGTTGCACCTTTTGAGGAGAATCAGAAACTCCTTATCACCCCACCTGCACAGGATGTCGTTGTTGCGTATAATACGGGCTGCGGTTTGAACGGTGTTTTGAATTACACAATCACCTGCCAGGTGGCCGTGGGTGTCGTTGACAATCTTAAAATGGTCAATGTCAAACAAAATTATGGAGAGAGAAGTCTCTTCCCGGTTTATATCCTTAAGACTCTGGTCAATGATGATATCAAAGGGCTGGCGGTTGTAAATTCCCGTGAGTTTGTCGGTTGTCTCTAATCGTGTAAGCCGTCTTTGGAACGAGGTTAGGGTAAGGCCGGCGGCAATTAGAATCAGGCAGGTGATTGCAAAGGAAAAGATCAGGTTGGTCACAAGGGTGTTGTGGACCTCTTCAATGGCCTTGTTCCCGGGTTGCTCCACAAAGAGATACCATCCGAATTCCGGTATAAATCGATTGTTCGCATAGATGGTTTTGCCATTTTGCCTGTACTGGAACGACTGGGAAGGACCCCCATAAATACTCTGCCGGTGTCGGTCAATTTCCTTGATTTCAAAAATATTTTTAACCTGTTTTGAGAAATGGTGACCGTGAAGGGTGATTTTGCCCGTCTTGTCCGTGAAAAAGATGGTTTGTTTGTACCGTTTCTGGTAGGTGTTGATCAGTTTTTTAACCCCATGAATGGCAAGGCCCACCCCGGCTGCGCCGAGATAATTGCCATCATAGTCATACACCTTATGATTGATGAAGATTGTCATGGTGTCATGGGCCGCCAGGTCTTGGTCCAGGTTGATCTCATAGTCAGCGTCTGCCTCTGAGATGCGGAAATACCAATCGTCACGCTTTTCTGTCTTTTGAACGGTTTTCAGTACGCCTCCTGAGTAGTAGTAGCGTTTGGTGTTGTTTGAGACAAAAAAACTGGAAAAGGCGTTGTACTTGCTCTTGATCTCCTCAAGATAATGCGCAATTTTCCGGGTGTCCTGTTCCCCCAGAATGACCCAATCCTTGAGAAAGGTGTCTGTGGCCATGAGCGAAGCGACAAAGGTTGGTTTCAAAAGGTCCCTCTGGATCTCCGAGTAGACGTTATCACCGGTCATGGGAAGTTCAGCCTGGGTTATGTGGCGTCTTAAGGCACTGCTTGAGACAAGGTAGGTTGTGATGCTTATGCCCAGGAGTCCAGTGAAGAGCAGCAGGCCTGTAATGATGATAAGCTGATAATCTTTTTTTGCCATTTAACTCCTTGACCTTTTATTCGCCTGGTCTTAAACTGTTAAGCTGTGTGAAATAGATCTATGGTTAAAAAATTTTAATTATCACAGACTTTTTTAGGGAATTCAATATAAAACATAAGGATCTTACCAATGGCTCAGAAACATGGGATAATAAGGGTTTTATTAGCCGTTTTAACGGCAATGGTTATGGTGTCTCTCTTGCCTGCCTTTTCGTTTGCAAAAGAAAAAAAGATAAACATCCGTTTCAGCACCTGGCATGTGCCGTCTGGAGCCGATGTTCAAAATCTGTGGATACCCATGTTGGAGGAGATGAAAAGGAGAAGCAACAATCGCATCTCCTATACCATGTATTCGGGTGGTGCCCTTGGAAATGGGCCCGACCATTTTGACATCGTTCGAACAGGACTGTCCGACATGGGGTATGCCACACTCAGCTGGACCCCGGGCCGTTTTCCCTTGACCGATGTGCTCTCCTCCCCCATTGTCTGCCCTGCAAAGTGGAAGGGGGTTGAGGCGGGCATGGCCATGTATGATAAAATGCTGAGCCCCGAGTTCAAGGACGTAAAGGTTCTCCACATCAACAACTGCGTCATGGCCCACCTCTGGACTACCCGGCCTGTGGCAAGGCTCGAGGATCTTAAGGGCATGAAGATCAGAAGCCCCGGCGGCCTTCAGACCAGGGCCATCCAGGCCCTTGGCGCCACACCCGTATTCATGCCCATGGGGGATGTTTATCTCTCCATGGAAACCGGGGTGATCGACGGGGTTGTAACCTGTCCCGCCCTTATCAAGGCGTTTAAGATAGACGAGGTGGCAGGTTTCGGGGTCCCCACCTCATTTGGCTGTGCTTCAGAGGGGTTGTTTGTGAACCAGCGGTTCTGGAACAGGGTGCCGGAAGATCTCAAACCCATCATCGAAGCGGTTGGAAGGGATGCCTATAAAATTGCAGGTGTGTTTGACGAGGATTGGTACATAAAGACCATGGCCGGATTTAAAGACAGCGTGGAGATAAAGGAACTCTCCGACAAAGAGCAGCTCCGATGGGACGAGCGGTTTAAAGGGATGCTTGTGGCATGGGCAGATGAGCTTGAGGCAAAGGGTCTGCCCGGCAAAAAGGCCCTGATCACCTTTAAGGAAGAGCTTGGTCGGGTGGGCGTGGGATTTAATGCCTGCCCTTACTAACCGCAACCTGCTTCCAAGGCTGAAACACCTGATTCAAAGGGTTACCAGCTGGGCACTTGCCCTTGGCATGGGGTGGGTCCTTGTGATGATGATCCTTACCACGGTTGATGTTGCCGGCCGTTATTTTTTGTCAAAACCCGTACCCGGTGCCATGGAGATGAGTTCGTTCATGCTGGCCATTTTTGCCACGATGGGAATGGCCCATACCCATCAAAGGGGTGTCAACGTCCGGGTTACCATGCTGATCCGAACCCTTCCTCCCCGGGCTGCCAATGCCCTTGCGATCATCACCTCTCTCCTCACCCTTCAGGTGGTGGGTGCCATCGCCTGGTATTCACTTGTCATGGGTGTGGAAGAATTTCATGCAAACACCACCACAGACGCCCTTTCCATCCCCCTTTACCCCCTTCAGTTTCTCCTGGCCCTTGGCGCAGTGCTTCTCGGGCTCGAGGTGATCGTCAATCTTGGAGATGCCCTTTATCGACTCTTCACAGCCCAGGGGCAGGGGTAGGCTACTCGATCATGGATCCCCAGACCGTCGGATTTATCGGCATCGGTGTTTTGTTCCTGCTTTTATTCATCGGAATGCCCATAGGTTTTGCCCTGGCCTTTACAGGTTTCTGGGGGCTTGCCCTTATCACCGACATTGAGGTCGCCCTTCCGACCCTGGTGCGTTCGTTTAACGGCACCTTTACCACCTATTCCTTTACCGTGATACCGCTGTTTGTGATCATGGGCGAACTCGCCACTGTTTCAGGTCTGAGCCAGGGGGTATACACCCTGGCCGACAGATTGCTCAGAAGATTGCCGGGCGGTCTTGCAGTCGCAACCCTTGCCGGGTGCGCAGGGTTTGCATCCATCTGCGGGTCATCGGTTGCAACGGCTGCAACCATTGGCAGGGTGGCCCTGCCTGAGATGAAAAAGTACGGCTACGACACCTATCTTGCAACCGGAAGCGTTGCTGCCGGGGGGACCCTTGGTTTTTTGATTCCGCCCAGCATTGGATTTGTCGTTTACGGGATTCTGACCGAGCAGTCCATTGGAAAGCTTCTGGTATCAGGGATTCTCCCCGGGATTCTTCTGGTGACAGCCTTTGTGGCCATCGTGGTCCTATGGGTCATGATATTTCCAGGTGCGGCTCCTGAAAATCTCGAACGGGTTGGAATAAAGGAAAAGCTCAAGGCCCTGGGCGCTGTATGGGAGCTGATTCTGGTCTTTTTCCTTGTAATGGGAGGAATCTATTTCGGTCTTTTTACCCCCACCGAGGCCGGGGCAGTTGGGGCGTTTTTTCTCTTTGTCGTAACTCTCTTGAAACGGAAACTGACCCGGCCCCTTCTCTTCACGGCCCTGGCATCAACGGTCCGGGTGTCGGTCATGATTTTCATGATTCTCGCCGGGGCCTATGTGTTCACCTATTTCATGGCATTGACCATGATACCCATGAACCTGGCCGTGCAGCTCAGCTCCATGACGGTCTCGCGATATCTCATCCTGGCCGTTATACTGGGGGGCTACCTCTTGCTTGGGTGTTTTCTCGACGCAACTTCCATGATGGTGCTTACCCTTCCGGTGATTTTTCCCACTATCTTAAAGCTTGGATTCGACCCCATCTGGTTTGGCGTGATTTCGGTACTCATGATGGAGGCAGGGCTTATCACCCCACCCCTGGGGTTGAATATCTTTGTGATTGCAGGGGTGGCTGAAGAGCCCATGGAGACGGTTTTCAAGGGGGCCCTTGTCTTTTTGATCCCCATCTTTACAGTGGTTCTTCTTGTGACTCTCTATCCTCAAATAGTCCTGTTCCTGCCCCAAATCATGGGGCGATGATTGAGGTGCTTGATCAGCGAATCATCACATCAGGGCTCAGGTGGGCCGTGATTCTCTTTTCGATGCGTTTAAATACAAAGATCAGGCCGTAAACCAGTATGAGATAGAGCACGCCAGCCGTGATAAAAAGCTCGTAAAAGGCAAAGGATCTTGCCGAAACCACCCTTGCCACCCCTGTGATATCCATGAGGGTGATGATCGAGACAAGGGAAGATGCCTGGAGCAGAAAAACCACCTCATTGGTATAGGCGGGCCAGGCAATCCTGAGGGCTGCGGGCATGATAATTCTTCTGTAGAGAAGGGGGCCTGACATGCCGCAGGCCCGGGCCGCCTCTAACTCACCAAACGGAACTCCCAGGATGCCGCCCCTGAAGATTTCGGAGCTGTAGGCCGCCGTATTTAAGGTCAAAGAGAGAATCGCACAAAAGTAGGCTTCCCTGAAGAACTGCCACAGGCCGATGTCGGACAAAAACGACTGAAACTGCCCGCTTCCATAGTATATGAGAAAGAGCTGTACCAGAAGGGGGGTGCCCCTGAAGTAAAAGTTGAAGCAGTAGGCAGGTATGTTGATAAAGGGGCTTTTCGAAACCCGCATGATCGCCAGGGGAATGGCCAGTAAAAAGCCGAGAATGACGCTGAGCGAGGTGATCTCAAGGGTGAGCAGGGCGCCGCTCAAAAATCTTGGAAGGGTCTCGATGATGATGTTGTTGTCCATGGTTATGCTTCCCTTCTGACGCCCCGGTTGGCCCTCTTTTCTGCCCATTGCTGGAAAAGGAGGGAAAAGATGGTGATGGCAAGGTAGAGAAGTGAGGCGGTAAAGTAACAGGTAAAGGGCTTGTGGGTGTTTCTTGCGGCAATGTCTGTGTTTCGCATAAGTTCCGGCAGTTGTATTACCGATATCAGTGCAGTTGCCTTGATCAGAACCATCCACACATTGCCAAGGCCTGGGATGGCAAACCGCCACATCTGGGGGAGAAGAATTCGTCGGAACACAAGAATCGGCCCCATGCCGCAGGCCTGGGCAGCTTCGATCTGCCCCTTTCCCACGGCAAGAAAGGCCCCCCTGAACACCTCGGTGGCAAAGGCACCATAGATGAACCCGATGGTGAAAATCCCGGCAATCATGGGTTTAATCTCAACGTATATATCCAGGCCAAAAAATGCGGCCGTGTCCTGGATCAGGGTTGGGGCGCCGTAGTAGACCAGAAGAATCAGCACAAGTTCGGGGATTCCCCGGATGACCGTGGTGTAGGTTTCGGCCAGGATGCCAAGGGATTTTATTTTGGAAAGCTTGCAAAGGGCTGCTCCAAGGCCTAGCAGGATCGCGATGGCCATGGCACCGGCACCTACTATGATGGTCAGCTTTGCCCCCTTGATCAGCAGGGGAAGGTATCCTTGAAGGGTAAACACGTGGTAATATCCCTGGGGGGTTGAGGGTTTTTAAACCGGGAGACCTATTGGTCGATTTCCCGGTTCAGGATCTGGTTGCTGACAAGAAACTTGAAACAAGATACAAGAAACAAGGCGGGCCTGTTCAAGTTTCAACCTTTGTTGTGGCTGGATGCCTCTCTCGCTCCGGCCGTTCAGGTTATACTTAGGGTTTAATCACCGTATACGTCAAAATCAAAGTATTTTGCGTTGATTTTCTGGTATTCGCCGTTGGCCCGGATGGTGTCAATGGCCTTGTTCAAGAGTTCACGCAGTTCGTTGTCCTCTTTTCTGACTGCAATTCCAATGCCTTCGCCAAACCATTGTTTGTCCGTAAAGCCGGGGCCTATAAATTCAAAGTCCTTACCTTCTTTTGTGTTGAGAAAACCGTCGGAAAGGACAACGGTGTCGGCAATCACAAGGTCAAGTCTGCCGGATACAAGATCCATGTTGGCCTCGTCCTGGGTGGCATAGGAGTTGATGGTCATAGTTTTACCGAACTTGTCCCTTACAAAGTTGTCATGGACGGTTCCCCTTTGTACGCCCACTGTCTTTCCTTTAAGGCCTTCGGGGGTTATTTCAAAGCCACTTCCCTTTTTTGCGATGAACTGTGCCGGTGTTAGGTAATACTTGTTGGTGAAGTTGACTTTCTTCAGGCGTTCTTCCGAGATGGTCATGGAGGCGATGATGGTGTCGAATTTTTTGGCAAGAAGACCCGGGATTAAACCGTCCCAGTCCTGCATGACAAATTCACATTCAACGCCGGCCGCAACGCAAAGGGCCTTTGCAATATCCACGTCAAAACCCTGGAGTTTGCCGTCCTTATCTATGTAGTTGAAGGGAGGGTAGGCACCTTCGGTTCCCATGCGGATTTTGGTGATGTTCCCGGCAAAGGCTGAACCTGCAATCATGGACAACAGTAATACAATGGACACGACTAACGATTTCTTCATCTTCTTCTCCTCAATTTAAGTTTAGATATGGTTATCTTTTCCTACATCAGGTTTGAAAGAAACTGCCTGCATCGTTCTGAATCCGGAGATCCAAAGATGTAGGCTGGCGAACCCTGAGCCTCTATGACCCCCTGGTCAAGGAAGATCACCTTGGACGACACTTCCCTTGCAAATCCCATCTCATGGGTGGCCATGATCATGGTTCGTCCCTCTTTTACAAGGTCCTGCATCACCTTCAGGACCTCACCCACAAGCTCTGGGTCAAGGGCCGACGTGGGTTCGTCAAACAAAAGAACCTCCGGCTCCATGGCAAGGGCCCTGGCAATGGCCGCCCGCTGCTGCTGACCGCCGGAAAGCTGGGAGGGAAAATAGTGGGAGCGTTCGGCAATGCCGACCTTTTCCAGGAGGGCCATGGCCATCTCTTTTGCCTCTCTTTTCGGACGTTTCAGCACATGGACCGGGGCCTCCATGATGTTTTCAAGGACCGTCATATGGGACCAGAGGTTAAAGTGCTGGAACACCATGGCCAGGCGGGTTCGGATTCGGTCCACCTGTTTTCGATCTGCGGGCACGGTCTGGTTGCTGCGGTTTTTTTTGAGTTTTATGTGTTCCCCCCCCACATATATTTCTCCTGCTGTTGGGATTTCCAGCAGGTTCATACATCTCAGGAAGGTGCTTTTGCCAGAACCACTGGAGCCGATGAGAGCGATGACATCCCCTTCGTTTGCGGCAACGGATATCCCCTTTAATACCTTGAGCTGGCCAAAATCCTTGTGAAGGGATTCCACCCTTATGGCCTCTTTTTCAACAGTCTTCACTCTCCACCCCTGTATGTTTTTATTTCCGGTCGTAACCCTACCAATTAATGAAAATTTGCACAAGTGCAATTTGCCCTCCTGGAAATTTGTTTCTGGGCTTATGCTATTTTTTTTTTAACGGGTAATGCCTAGGGTAATTCATGAATTGGCCTTCCACATAATCCCCATGTCCTGGCAGACACAACGAACTATGAAACACGATAGCTGTTAGCTATTAGCGGTTAGCTAAAAGCTAACAGCTAAAGTTGGAATACCGACTGTTGCCTCTAATGTAAAACCAAAATGAGAATTTCTGGGGAAGGATTCAAAAAATTTGCCACGATTCAATTTAGGTGTTATTCTTCACACACGATCATACTAAGGATCGCAGATTAAATAAGATGAGCAGAAATAGCGCCTAACTTTGGTTCATCTACAAGGCTTATTAGCGGTTAGCCCTTAGCTAATAGCTCAAACAGGCTGTGCCCTGGCTTTGGTCCGCATTTGACGGTTATTTTTTTAAATTTACAGGTTCAGGAGTTTTATAGGGAATGCCACTGGTTAAAGAGAGGAGAAAGACCCGCAGGCTGACTGTTGGAAAGGTCGCTGTGGGTGACGGTCAACCTGTGGCTGTTCAATCCATGACCAATACCCAGACAGGGGACGTTACAGCGACCCTTGCTCAAATAGATCGGCTGGAGGCAGCGGGGTGTGAAATTATCCGGGTGGCAGTTCCCGACATGGAAGCGGCCCTTGCCCTGGCCCAAATCTGTCCAAAGATCAATATTCCTTTGATAGCAGACATTCACTTTGATTACAGGCTTGCCGTCGCCTCTGTGGATTCAGGGGCCGATGGGTTGCGGATCAATCCCGGAAATATCGGTGAACCCTGGAAGATCCGTGAGGTGGTGAACTGTGCAGCCCAGAGGGGAGTTCCCATACGCATCGGTGTGAACGCAGGTTCCCTTGATCGTGAAATAATCAAAAGGCTCGGCCCCACCCCGGCGGCCATGGTCGAAAGTGCCATGGAAAATATCAGGATGCTTGAAGATCTTGGCTTTAATGATATAAAGGTATCCCTCAAGGCGTCGGATGTGGCGAGAACCGTTGCAGCCTACCGCCTGATCAGCCAACGGACGGATGTTCCCCTCCATGTGGGGGTGACCGAGGCGGGGGGGCTCTTTGCCGGTATCACCAAATCGGCCATTGGCATAGGCATGCTCCTGTCCGAAGGCATTGGTGACACCATCCGGGTCTCCCTTACCCGGGATCCGGTGGAAGAGGTGAGAACTGCCTGGGAGATCCTGAGGGCCCTGGGTCTGAGGTCCAGGGGGCCTGAAATCATCTCCTGCCCCACCTGCGGGCGCTGCAGAATTGATCTTTTCACCGTTGCCCAACAGGTGGAGGCGGAGCTTATCAACTGTCCCCTTGATATAAAGGTCGCCATCATGGGGTGCGTGGTCAACGGGCCAGGTGAGGCAAAGGAGGCTGACATCGGCATTGCAGGGGGTGACGGCTTCGGCATTCTGTTCAAAAAGGGGAAGGTAGTTCGCAAAATAGATCAGCATGACCTTGTCCGGGTTCTGCTTTACGAAATAGAAAATTTAAAAATAAACTTTGGAGGAAAATAGATGGCAAAACAGGCAAAAAATGCAATATCTCCCACCCGGGCAGAGGACTATCCAATGTGGTACCAGGAGGTGGTTAAGGCTTCTGAGATGGCTGAGAAATCACCGGTTCGCGGCTGCATGGTGATAAAACCCTGGGGTTATGCCCTGTGGGAAAATATCGTGGCTGCCATGGATGGGATGTTCAAGGAGACGGGTGTCAGGAATGCCTATTTCCCCCTGTTTATTCCCTTGAGTTATCTTGAGAAAGAGGCCGAACATGTGGAGGGGTTTGCCAAAGAATGCGCAGTTGTAACCCACCACAGGTTAGAGGCAGATGAGAACGGCAAGCTCGTTCCTGCGGGAAAGCTGGCCGAGCCCCTTGTGGTAAGACCCACCTCTGAGACCATTATCGGTGAATCCATGTCCAGGTGGACCTCCAGCTATCGGGATCTTCCCATTCTTCTCAATCAGTGGGCCAACGTGGTGCGCTGGGAGATGAGGACCCGGATTTTCTTGAGAACAAGCGAATTTCTCTGGCAGGAGGGCCACACGGCCCATGCCAACGAGGCCGAAGCAAGGGAACGGACCATGATGATGCTCGATATCTATACACGTTTTGTCGAGGATTTTCTTGCAATGCCCGTTGTCAGGGGGAGAAAGACACCCTCAGAGAGGTTCCCCGGGGCCGTTGATACTGTGTGCATCGAGGCCATGATGCAGGACAAAAAGGCTCTCCAGGCCGGGACCTCCCATTTCCTGGGGCAGAATTTTGCCCGGAGTTCCGACATTCGTTTTCAGAATGCCGATGCCCAGGAAGAGTTTGCCTGGACCACCTCCTGGGGCACTTCCACCCGGATGATCGGCGGCATGATCATGACCCATGCCGACGACGACGGTGTGATCATGCCTCCCAGGGTGGCTCCCGCCCATGTGGTGCTACTCCCCATTTTTCGAAAGGAAGAGGACAGGGCCAGGGTGATGGAGTACACACGGAACCTAGCCCAAGCCCTAACAAATCGGATCTACGACGGTTCAAGGGTCAGGGTCGAGATAGATGACAGGGATACGGGCGGTGCAAGGGCGTGGGACTGGATCAAAAAAGGCATACCCCTGAGGGCCGAGATCGGACCAAGGGACATGGACAACGACTCTGTCTATCTTGCCAGAAGGGACCAGAAGCCCGGGGAGAAATCCTCTATTTCAAGGGAGGCTTTAATTAACACCATCGACACCATACTCGACGATATTCAGAACAACCTCTTTAATCGGGCCCTTGCCTTTAGGGAGGAAAACACCGTTGTAATAGATGATCCCGTTGAGTTCAAAGCCTTGTTCACCTCACCCGATGAGAACAGCATCCACGGCGGGTTTGTCATGGCCCACTGGTGTGGATCCATCGAGTGCGAGGCAAAGGTCAAGGATGATCTTTCCGTTACTATTCGCTGCATCCCCTTCAGTTCCAACACAGAGCAGGGAACCTGCATCTGCTGCGGCAAGGCAAGCGGGCGCAGGGTGTTGTTTGCAAAGGCATATTGACCCGGGACAGGCTGGCACCATGATAAGAATAACCGATATCCTTGATAAGATCGTTGAGAACAACCCAGAGGCAGATCTTGACGTCATTGACCGGGCCTATGTATATTCGGCCAGGGTCCATGCGGGTCAGATGAGGCTTTCAGGAGAGCCGTATCTCTCACATCCCCTGGAGGTGGCCGCCATACTGGCCGACATGAAGCTCGATGTGGAAAGCATTGCAGCAGCGCTTCTCCACGATGTGATCGAGGATACCCATGCCACAGAACAGGATATCCTGGAGATGTTCGGACCGGGAATTCTTCACATTGTTGCAGGTGTCACAAAAATTTCCAAGCTTACCTTTTCCACCAAGGCGGCCCAGCAGGCCGAGAGTTTGAGAAAGATGATTCTTGCCATGGCCGACGATATAAGGGTGGTTCTTATCAAGCTTGCCGACCGCATTCACAACATGCGAACCTTGAAGTTCCATAAAAGCCCGGAAAAGCAGAGGAGCATCGCCCAGGAGACCCTGGATATCTATGCTCCCATTGCTGCCCGGCTCGGTATTTTCTGGATCAAGCAGGAGCTTGAGGATATCTCTTTTTTATACACCCATCCCCAGGAATATGCAGAGATCGATCGGCTTGTCAACAGGGCAAAGGAGGAGCAGGAGAGCTACATCGCAGCGGTCATGGAAAAGCTCACGCACAAGCTTGGGGATGCAAACATTGAGGCCGATGTCAAGGGGCGCTTTAAACAGCACTACAGCATCTACCACAAGATGGTCTCCCAGAACCTTGAGTTTGAGGAGATTTACGACATCGTTGCCTTCAGGATTATTGTTGATACAGTCTCCAGGTGTTATGAGGTTATGGGGTTGATCCACTCCATGTGGAAACCCATCTCCGGCAAGATCAAGGATTATATCGGGGTGCCGAAACCCAACATGTACCAGTCTCTGCACACAACGGTCATAGGTCCCAGGGGTGACAGGGTGGAGCTGCAGATCCGGACACGGGAAATGGACCGCATTGCAGAATCAGGCATTGCGGCCCACTGGAGTTATAAACAGGGGGCAACCTTTGATGAGAGGACAGGAGAAGCCTTTGCCTGGATTCGAAATCTTGTGGAAAATCAGGAGAATTTCAGTGATCCAGACGAGTTCCTGGAAAATGTCCGCATCGATCTTTACTCCGACGAGATTTACCTGTTTACTCCCCATGGGGAGATCAAGACGCTTCCCAAGGGGGCAACCCCGGTGGATTTTGCCTATCTCATCCACACTGAGGTGGGAGACCAGTGCACGGGGGCCCGGGTAAACGGCAAGCTTGTCACCCTGACCCATGGTCTTAAAACCGGAGACACGGTTGAGATCATCACATCCAAGGGGACTCACCCCAGCGTGGACTGGCTTAACTTTGTCAAGACGGTAAAGGCTAAGACCAAGATTCGCCAGTGGGTCAGGACCAGGGAGAGGGAGAGAAGCATAACCCTCGGTAGGGAGATGTGTGAGAAGCAGTTCAGGAAAAGGGGGCACAACTTTAATGCCCTTTTAAAATCCGGTGAAATCGAACAGGTTTCGGAAAGCTATGGGTTCAAGCAGGTGGAGGATCTCATCGCCCATGTAGGCCACGGCAACATCACCCCGGTTCAGATTATGAACCGTGCCCTGCCTGAAATGGAGGGTCAGCAGGAGCCTTCTATTCTTGACAGGCTGATCAAGTCTAAGCTTCGAAAAAAGACCAGGGAAGGAATCATTGTCAAGGGTTTGGACGACATTCTGATCAGGTTTTCAAAATGCTGCAGCCCCTTGCCTGGAGACCCTATTATCGGGTATATCACCCAGGGGCAAGGGGTTACCGTTCATAGAAAAAGCTGCACCACCGTTCATAAAATGGCCGACGAAAGGCTGATTGAGGTCGAGTGGAGCGATGACTTCAGCGAGTCATATCCCGCATTGATCCGAGTGCGCTCCACCGACAGATTCGGGCTTTTGAATGACGTTGTTTCTGCCATCACCAAAAACAATGCAAATATCATCAACGCAAGTACAGACACATCCGAGCTGAGTGCGGTGAGTTCCTATTTTACCATATCGGTGGAGAGTACGGATCGACTCCGGAAAATCATGGCCGAGATAAGAAAGGTAAAGCAGGTCAAGGATGTCAAGCGGATGGTCTCAAACAATTAGGAAACGTCAGCAACCCTTGGCATGTTGGGAGCCTTCACTACCTTGCCGGCCTTGATGCAGCTTGTGCATACGTCGACTCGTTTGACCTGGCCGTTCAAGAGAGCCCTTACCCGTTGAAGATTGGGGTTGAACCTTCTTTTGTTTACGTTGTGTGCATGGCTTACATTGTTTCCAACCATAGGTTTTTTACCGCATATCTTGCATTCCTTGGACATCACTACTCTCCTTAAAGACAAAAAATAAAGACAAAAAAATATCATTAAAACTATATTTAACTAAAATTTTAAACTCAAACGAACTTTAACCAGGAATTCATACCTCAATTGGTCATGCTTGTAAAGAAAATTCAGGCTATCCCTCAATATTTGCCAATGGGCTATTCCATAACAACGTCTTTGCCCTGGTCCATGCCCTTGGCGATCATCCCTCGACACTCGGTGATTCTGGTCAAGGCCTCTTTGCCTTCCCCGGTGTCGGGAAAGTTTGCAAACAGATGTTCAAATCTTTTCATGGCGGCCTTATAGTATTTTGCCTTGAAATAAAATTCGGCAACGTAGAATTCATGGCCTGCAAGGCTTTTGATGCACACCTCAATGTGTTCTGCTGCCCTGGCAGACTCAGGGGCATCTGGAAAACGCTGGACCAGTCGGTTGAATTCAGCCCGGGCTTTTAGGGCAGAGCTCTGATCCCTGTCAACGGTGTCTATCCTTTCAAACCAGCATCGTCCTGTCTGGTAAATGACATAGGGAATGGCCTCGTTCTTTGGGTGGAGGTTTTCGAAATCCTGGTAGGCAAAGATGGCCTCATCATACTCCTTGATTTCGAAATGGGCATCGGCTATTTTCAACTCTGCCAGAATCGCATACTTACTGAAAGGATACCAGTCTTTCAGGGTGGTAAATGATTTGATGGCATCCTTGAAGTCGCGGTTTCTGAACTGGGAAGACCCTTCGCGAACAAGGGTTTCCGCACTTTTTTCCATCTCATGGTTACCCTTGAACCAGGCGCAGCCAGAGGCGGTAAACATGGTCAGGGCTAATACAATTGCTGCAAGTCTTTTCATCTATTATAAATTCTCGATATAGTGCTCGGCGGAAATAGCCGCAATGGCGGCGTCTCCAACGGCAGTGGCAATTTGTCGCAGCGGGGTGGTTCGTACGTCGCCTGCTGCAAAAACACCGGGAACAGAGGTTGCCATATGCTGATCTGCAACAATAAAACCCCAGGAATCAAGCTCCAGGGCATTTTTTATAAATTCGGTATTTGGGGTTGTGCCCACCCAGATAAAGCAGCCGTCCACCTTGAAGGTTTTTGTTTCCTCGGTCTTTACGTTTTTAACGTGAACATTTTCAACTCCAAACAAACCGTCCATGCCCGTGACAACCGAATCCCAGACAAATTCGATTTTATCATTTTTAAAGGCCCGTTCCTGGAGGATCTTTGTGGCCCTGAGTTCGTCCCGCCGGTGGACGACATATACCTTGTTGACAAACTTTGTCAGGTATATTGCCTCCTGGATGGCGGTGTCACCGCCTCCCACAGCAAGGACCGTCTTGTTCTTGAAGAACGGAGCATCGCAGGTGGCACAGAAGGAAACCCCCTTGCCCATGAACTTCCCCTCACCGGCATTGAGTCGTTTGGGTGAAGCCCCGGTGGTGATGATCAGGCTTTTTGTCGTGATGGCTTTTTCCCCCATGTGAATGGTCTTGGTCTGGGGGGAGAGTTCCATGGAGGTGACATCTTCGGTGGAAATTTCAAGGCCCAGGTTTTTTGCCTGGGTGAGCATTTTTTCACTGAGGTCGTATCCGCTGATTCCCTCGGGAAAGCCCGGGTAGTTCTCAACCCAGTCAGTCATGATCACCTGACCGCCCGGAGCTGCTTTTTCCAAAAGAAGCACCTTCATTCTTGCCCGGGCAGCGTAAATACCCGCAGTCAATCCTGCAGGTCCTGCACCAATGATTACAATTTCATAATCTGTATTGGTCTCTGGCATGGACGCATTCTCCTTATTTCAAATATGTGCAGGCCATTAAAGGGCCTTGATAACCTCTTCAAGCTTTGATTTAGACACCATGCCGGTGATCTGGTCAACAATTTTGCCATCTTTAAAAAAGATAAGGGTTGGGATGGCCTTGATACCGTATTTGGTGGGGGAAACGGGATTCTCGTCAACGTTGACCTTGACAAATTTGATCGTACTTCCATAGGCAGCCTCAAGCTCTTCAACAATTGGACCTATGGCTCGGCATGGACCGCACCAGGGAGCCCAGAAGTCAACCACGACAGGTTTATCCGAGTTCAATACGTCTTTTTCAAAACCATCGTCGTCTATTTCTAAAATCTTTGACATAATTTATTCCTTTGTTTACAGGGTCATTTGAAACACCCGGTAAATATATGGTTTTAAAATTGCTTTGTCAATATCATCCTGGTCTGCCTTCAGGGCAACCTCGTTCTTGACAAATTACAAAATAAATTAAAACGGTTATCATCAATATCGGATAAAACTACATTGATTTGATTTTTTTTAAAACCACGAAGAGCACGAAGGCCACGAAGTAAGGGCTTCTTCGTGCTCTTCGTGGTAAAATAATTTGGCAGTCTTAAAGGCCTGAAATAGATAGGATAAAGGTTAGAATGAATTCACTGTGGATCTGCCTTTGCTTGACATCCTGGGGGGACTCTTTCATTATTGTTTCAAAATAACTCACATGTCCTTAGGAACACATCGAAGAATGAAATTCGATAAAACAGACCGAGTCGAATGTAGGGGCTCCCTTTACGGGTGCCCTTGTGGAGGCCAATTTGGTTGGAATTTAATATAACCGGCACGGCCGGAGCGAGGGAGGCATCCAGCCACAACGAACATGGAAACTCCTCCAATAACAACGCTTCGGTGGGAGTTTCCTATAAAAAATTGGGGAGGAACAGATATGAAGAAAAAAATAAGGGCAGGGGCACTTATCTCGGGGGGCGGGACAAATTTACAGGCCATTATCGATGCCGCAGCCCAGGGGCGGATTGATGTGGATCTGGTGGTCGTAGGTGCGGACAACCCCGAAGCCAGGGGGCTTGAGCGAGCCGCAAGGGCAGGGATCGAAACTTTTGTGGTTGACTATAAGTCCATCATTGGGCAGGTGAAAAAAGCTCGGGACAAGGCGTCTCCTCCCGATGATTTTAATCTTGAGGAGATTCGTAAGAAGCAGCATCTTATTCCTGAATCTGCCGGAGGGCAGAAGCTCGAACAATTTCTCATATCCCGGGCCATTGCAGAGCGGGCGCTTCTGGATAAAATTTTGCCCCACAGGGTTGATCTTGTTATCCTGGCAGGTTTCATGCGAACGCTCACCCCCTATTTCATCGATCGCATCAACATTGACCAGCAACGGATCATCAATATACATCCAGCCCTTCTCCCGGCATTTCCCGGAACCGACGGGTATGGTGATACGTTTCGGTATGGTTGCAGGGTAGGTGGCTGCACAGTCCATTTTGTGGACTATGGAGAGGATACCGGACCCATATTAGGTCAGCGGGCCTTTGCCATTGAGGAGAACGACACCCTTGAAGCCGTCAAGAAAAAGGGGCTTGAGCTTGAGTGGGAGCTTTATCCTGAGTGTATTCAAGATTTTGCACGTAAAATCCTGGGGTAGATTTGTTATCCGATTACCTTTAACATCAGCGGGATGGCCGCCATGGTGCCGATGGAGCTGCCAAGGTTGGTAAACACGACCACCAGCAGAATCCGGGTGACGTTGTTTCTCCAGAACCCCCGGACGGACAGGATGTCAACCGGTATAGCTTCAAGGTCCTTTACCTTGGGCTTTCTTGATATCGCCTCCACAAGTCCCGACACCCATCCTGCGGCAATCATGGGGTTGAGGGATGTGAGTGGGGCCGCAACTATGGATGTCAGGATGGTCAAGGGGTGGGCCATGGCAGCAAGGGCTCCAACACCTGCACAAAATCCGTTGGCCGCGATCCACAGCCAGATCATGTCTGTTCCGCCCCCTTTGCCCTTGATGAAAAATCCTGCGGCAAACAGGCCGATAATGGCCAGGGGAATGAGCCATTTCATGATCTTTCCAAAGTTTCCGCCCTTGGGTATCCGGGTCAGTTCATCCATGTCGATCTCGGTATTATTTTCAAGATAGCGCTTGATGCCTGGAACGTGGCCTGCACCTGCAACTGCAACTATTCTATTCCCCGGGGCCGTGCGGATGGTTTCGGCAAGGTACTGGTCCCGCTCGTCGATGAGTATCCGTTCAAGAATTGGGTGGGATCGTTTCATATCGGCAAGCAGCGTCTGCAGGATATCCTCCTGCTTCATCTGTTCTATCTCCTGTTCTGTGATCTCGTCGGTGTTGCCAAGGGAGAGGACCATCTGGAACATCATCTTGAGTTTTTCCCAAAGCCCCATGGTTCTCCAGACCCTTGTCAAAGTGGTCTGGATTTCCCGGTCAGCCGGGATGATCCTGGCCTCAATTTTTTCACCAGCCTCAATGGCATTGATCATCTCCTGGCCGGGTTTTATATCAAATTTTGCCGCAATTCTTTTCTGGAACGAGGCAAGCATAAGGTTCATGAGGAGAAACATGGCCTTTTTCTCCCGGATCACCTTGATGATGTCCATATTTCCCCAGGCATCCTTGTCCCTTATGGTTCGAAGTCTTGTCTCGCACAGCTCCACACACACGGTATCAGGATGTTCGGAAACGATGACATCGTTGACAAGCCGGGCGCTCTCTTTGGAAACGTGGGCCGTTCCGATTAAAATGATCTCTTTTCCGTTGGAAAAGATACGGTCTACCCCTTTAATGTCTGCGGCTGCTTCTAAGTTGTCCATGTTTCCTTGCTTTGTTTAAAGGTTATTTGGTCGGTTTGGAAAAAAATAAGTATAATCATTTCAGGGATAATAGCAACTATTCAGATTGACCTGATACCGGGTTGTGTGGTATCTGCTTTAACCATGAAATCAATGGATGAACAAATACTCAGGGCAACAAAAGAGATCGTGGTCAAGTTCATAGAGCTTGGTCGGCTTTCCCCTTCAAACGTGCATGAATCCATACGGGATATCCATGCCACCATCAGGGAAACGGTAAAGGAAGGCATGGAGAGGGAAGCGACCGACCAGGAATAACTTATGGTCATGGGTCTAATTCCTGATCCTGCCGTCAATGGGCCACAGCCCAGTTCTTGCCAGCCTCGATGTTGACCTTTAACGGGACCTTTAGTTTGAACACTCCCTCCATCACCTGGCGGGCAAGGTCCATGAGGATCTTTTTTTCCCCAAGGGGCACTTCGAAGATTATCTCGTCGTGGACCGACAGGATCATTTTCGACTTGAGGTTTGCCTCGTTCAAAGCCTTGTCCATGTTGATCATGGCAAGCTTGATAAGATCAGCAGCACTTCCCTGGACCGGTGTGTTGATTGCGGCCCTTTCGGCAAGCTTTCGCAGGTTCTGGTTGGAGGCGTTGATGTCGCCAAGCCGTCGCTTTCTGCCGAGAATGGTTGTCACCTCTCCGGTCTTTTTGGCCTGTTCAACAGTCGCATCGATATACCTTTTTACCCCTGCATACCTTGCAAAGTAGGAATCAATGTAGGTCTGGGCTGTTTTTCTTGTGACATCGATCTCCTTTGCAAGCTTAAAGGCGCTCATGCCGTACATGATGCCAAAGTTGATCGCCTTTGCCTGGCGTCTTAAATCTTCGGTTATCATTTCGGGAAAAGCCTGGAACACCTCGGCTGCCGTTCTGGTGTGGATGTCTTCGTTGTTGTTAAAAGCTTGGATCAGGATCTCGTCATCGGCAAAGTGGGCAAGAAGTCTCAGCTCAATCTGGGAGTAGTCGGCCGCAACAAGGATGTGCCCCTGTTCTGGAATGAACGCCTCCCTGATCATTTTTCCCTCTTCGGTGCGGATGGGGATGTTCTGAAGGTTGGGATCTGAGCTTGAAAGCCTCCCAGTTGCCGTTATGGCCTGATTGAACGAGGTGTGGATTCTTCCCGTGTCCGGATTGACAAGCTCCTGGAGGGCGTCGGAATAGGTGGATTTAAGCTTTCCAAGGGATCTGTACCTCAGAACCTTAGCCGGCAGGTCATGGAGTTCGGCCAGCTGGTTTAGCACCTCCACATCGGTTGAATAACCGGTCTTTTTCTTGGTCTTTTTCTTCACCGGCAGCCCCAGCTTTTCAAATAAAATGGTGCCCAGCTGCTGGGAAGAGTTGATGTTAAAGGTCTCTCCTGCAAGCAGATGGATCTCATCTTCAAGAGTCATAAGTTCCCGGTCAAAGGTCTTTGAGAGCTCCAGGAGTTTTTCCTCATCAACCTTGACGCCGTGCATCTCCATGTTGGCAAGGACCGTGACAAGGGGTATTTCCACCTGATCCATCAACTCCATGAGTTTGTTCTCTTCGAGCTTTTCCCTGAGGACTTTATAGCATAGAAGGGTGATGTCCGCATCCTCTGCCGCATATTTCAAGGCCTCACTGATCTCAACCTCGTTGAAACTGATCTGGGCCTTTCCTCTGCCGGTAACCTCCTTGTAGGGGGTGGTCTTATGGTCCAGAAGCTCCATGGCGATTTTGTCCAGGCTATGCCCCCTGTGGGAGGGATTCAACAGGTGGGAGGCGATCATGGTGTCAAACTCGATCCCCTGCATCCTGATGCCGTGGTTTTTAAGTACAATGTAGTCATACTTGATGTTCTGGCCCACCTTTTTAACGGCCGGATTTTCAAGGAGGGGGGAGAGGATCTCCATGGTCTGTTTAAAGTCGGGCTGGTTTCCGGCATCCATTCCAGTGTGACCGAGGGGGATGTAAAAGGCCCTGTGGTCGTCCATGGCAAAAGAGACGCCCACAAGTTTTGCAAGCATGGGGTACTGTGAGGTTGTTTCCGTGTCAACGCTCAGGATATCTGCCCGTTCAAGATCTTTTACAAGCTCTTTTATCCGGTCGATCTCTGTTACCAGGAGATACTCTTTTTCGCCAGGGGTCTTTTGGGGCTTAAATTCCTGGTAGAGCTTTGTGAACTCCAGCTCCTTGAAGATTTCGGCCAGCCGTTCATGGTCAAATGGAGAGATAATGAACTCTTTAAGGGGGATTTCAACCTCAACCTCCCGGTCAATGGCAACGAGCTCCCGGCTCAAAAATGCCTGCTCCCGGTTGTCCAGGAGCTTGGCATACAGGCTTTTTTTGGATTTCAGGGTTTCGATGTTGTCGTAAATGCCTTGAATGCTTCCATGTTCGGCAATGAGCTTCTGGGCGGTCTTGGGACCTACCCCGGGAACTCCAGGGATGTTGTCTGCGGTGTCGCCCGCAAGACCCAGCATGTCGACCACCTGGAGCGGGGTGAGCCCCAGGGTGTCAAAGATCGACTGACGGTCGATGATCTCTTCTTTCATGGGATCCCAGATCATGGAATGGTCGGTCACAAGCTGCATGAAATCCTTGTCGCCTGTCACCATGACCACATCAAACCCCTGTTCTTCGGCAAGGCGGGCATAGGTGCCGATGAGGTCGTCGGCCTCAAAGCCCGTTTTTTCCACGATGGGAATATTCAGAGCCTTGACAATCTCCTTGATATGGGGGATCTGTGCGCTAAGCTCTTCCGGCATGGGCGGTCTATTGGCCTTATATGCATCAAACATGGCGTTGCGAAAGGTAGGTCCCTTCACATCAAAGAACACGGCCACATGTTCGGGCTGTTTCTCCTTGATCAGTTTCAGGAGGATCCTTGTAAATCCAAAGGTCGCATTGGTGGGAAAGCCAGTGGATGTAGAAAGGCTTCGTATGGCATGAAATGCCCGGTAGAGATAGGCGCTTCCATCAACAAGGTATATGTTTTGTCTCATCTTTAAATCTTTTTATTTTAAAGGTTTCAGGAGCGCAGATGAAATTTACGCTCCTTATCAGTTGGGCACCGTGCAAGTTGGTCTTCCACGATATCAGGTGCTCTATGTTTTCGTTTATTCAATATTTTTGCAAGTCTTTTTTATCCACTGCCTACCAACCACCCTATAATGTTTAAGTAGACACAATAAAATAATCTGCTGTGGATCATTTTTTCCAATGGCACCCTGAAAGCACGGGCAGGGGTTACCCTTTCTCGCTGACCTGAGTGAGGTGTGAACTTGACAGTTCTTATAATCAGGGATATTTAATACGTACTTTTTCGGTATCTTTATTAGGGGGAGAATTTTTTCTTGTGTGTGTTTTTAACAGACCCACTATACCTGGTGTAAACAAAAATGATATATTTAAAGAGTTGACGCCACGTCAATTTTTGGCGATACTATGACCAAGGAAGATGCTCAAAAGTGTTTCCGTGAATTTGCCAAGTATGGTTGCATTCAGCCGACAAAACATTGTCGAGATAGAATGCTTGATAGAGAAGTGAGTATGGACGATGCTCTTAATGTCCTACTGTGGGGAACGGTCACAGAAATGACATACAATGACGAGCATGATAGCTGGAAAAGCAAAGTCGTTGGCAAAGATATTGACGGTGAGAAGCTTACTTTTGTAGCTGAGGTATATGAGTCTTGCCATACAGTTCGATGTATAACGGTATTTTAAGAGGAGGCGTGCTATGAAATGTCATGAGTGCAATTTGGAAATGGCAGAAGTACGTGAGGATTACCATTATCTGGAATCCGGACTTGATAATGTGTATCTCTCAAATGTTTGTGTGTATAAATGCGATTGCGGAGAATCCTTTGCGTCAATCCCTGCGGTTATTAAGCTGAATGAAATGATTGGTCGGTCAATAGCAAAGAAAAAAAGTAGACTGAATGGTAAAGATATTAAGTTTTTAAGAAAAAACGTTGGGTTAAATGCAAATTCTCTCGCAGAATATATTGGCGTGGATAAATCAACTGTGTCGAGATGGGAAACCGGAAAACAACAAATAGATAAATCCCACGATCGTATTGTCAGAATAATTTATGCACACCTTAAGAACCTTCCTCTTGAAGAATTTAACAGCATTATTGAAGATTTTAAGAGCATAATCCAGAAAGACAATAATCTACCCATTTACGTTCCAATCGAGTCTCTAATTTCTTCTCAGCAATTCAAATGTGCTATTTGTTAAAGTTTTCAGGTTAGCAGCAGCCACAAAGCCTGAGTAAACCTTAGAACCGCAGATTAAATGACTTGAACGAAGTAGCTTGCTCTTTGCCTCATTTACTTTGTTACATCAATAACCGTCTGTCAGCCATTTCTTTCCTATTCAATCACCTGATCGATCAGTAGGTTGTAAAAATCACTGGAAGATCGGGCACGACAACGCCAAACTTACCGTAAGCGTCCCACCCCGTTGTTCCATGGCATGGAAGGCATTGGTGTTGGTGCACAGGTTCATGATCACTGAAAGGTCTGGGAATCATTGATCGATTTAAGAGGGTTTTTTAAACACTTTTCAAGATCATTTTCAAGGCCATTTTTAAGGCTTGCTTCTTCAAACCCCGTGGTCCCCCTTGCAACACTAAGGTTCTTGAGCAGTTTCTCGGAACGTTGTTGATTGCCAAATTCTCTTGGTAAAAATTGTCTGATTATTTTAAACAAGTTCAAATTTTTTCAAATTAAATTGATCATTTTAAAAAATCAAATTTTAGTTCGTATTAAACAACTACTTTTGGGTC
>Ga0265295_1002666_pt1 | contig 27529 bp, 26 predicted proteins | sample Munlansysbiofilm_FD_192503 | JGI IMG/M metagenome (GOLD analysis project Ga0265295, IMG submission 192503) | Leachate microbial communities from a municipal landfill in Southern Ontario, Canada - Methane capture system biofilm | ecosystem: Engineered > Solid waste > Landfill > Unclassified ... | reverse complement strand
TCCGAACAGAGAAGTTAAGCCTGATAGCGCCGATGGTACTGCATTTGTGGGAGAGTAGGTCGCCGCCGATTTTTAAAAGGGTAGTTCTTATGAGCTACCCTTTTTTTTGCATTATACTGAACAAAATGAATTGAAAATTGGGGGCGGAATTTTTAATCTTAATGATATAAGATGGGTTGAAAAATTAATGTTGAGAAAGTGATTTTTAACAAACAGATTGAATTTTTAAAATAATTTTATGGCTATATATCGCATTAACCCTGTTATTATGAAAATGGGAGAATGATTATGGCCGGAATCACTGCTAATTGAGAAATGAGGGTAGAAAATACATAATTATTCTTAATTTTGCATGAAAATATAGATTATGAAAAAGGTATATGTTGGCATGAGTGCCGATTTAATTCATCCAGGACACCTTAATATTATTAAAGAGGCGAGTAAACTTGGGGATGTTATTATTGGATTGTTAACCGATAAAGCGATTGCAAGCTATAAACGTCTTCCTTCCTTGAAATATGAACAACGAAAAATTGTGATTGAAAATATAAAAGGAGTGACGGAGGTGATCCCTCAACATGAGCTTGATTACACTCCAAATCTGCGCTTAATTAAGCCCGATTATGTTGTTCACGGTGATGATTGGAAACAGGGTGTTCAGCGTAAAACACGTCAAAATGTAATTGATGTACTTGCAGAGTGGGGCGGCAAATTACACGAAGTACCTTACACCAAAGGGATATCTTCAACACAACTTAATCAAAGTTTAAAGGAGATTGGTACTACCCCTGAAATTAGGATGGATCGACTGCGTCGTCTTATCGAGTCAAAGCCCATTGTGAAAGTGCTTGAAGCGCATAACGGTCTTACGGGATTAATAGTTGAAAACATCTCAGTTGATCAGGAAGGTCGGAAGAAGGAATTCGATGCTATGTGGCTTAGCAGCCTTACAGATTCTACTGCAAAAGGGAAACCCGATATCGAGGCTGTTGATGTTACCTCAAGGTTGCATGGTTTAAATGATATTCTTGAAGTTACTACCAAGCCAATTATCTATGATGGTGACACCGGTGGAATCCCCGAACATTTTGTCTTTACCGTGAAAACCCTTGAACGATTAGGTGTTTCGGCAATTATTATTGAAGATAAAACAGGGCTTAAAAAGAACTCTTTGTTTGGTACAGATGTGTCGCAAACACAAGCATCAATTCAAGATTTTAGCAATAAAATTAGAGCAGGGAAGCTAGTACAAGTTACCAAAAGCTTTATGATTATTGCTCGTATCGAAAGCTTAATCCTAAAGCAGGGGGTGGATGATGCCATTACTCGGGCAGCAGCGTACATTGAAGCAGGCGCTGATGGAATTATGATTCATAGCAAGGAGAAGAATGGAGAGGAGATATTGGAGTTTTGTACACGATATAAAAAATTGGAGAAACGGGTTCCTTTAGTTGCAGTACCATCTAGTTATAACCATATGACTGAACAGGAACTAATTGAGGCTGGGGTAAATGTGGTGATTTATGCAAATCATCTTTTGCGAAGTGCATACCCCGCTATGGTTAATGTTGCTAAGTCGATTCTTGTCAACGAGCGTTCGTTAGAAGCGGATGGTGAATGTATGTCTATTAAAGAAATTTTAAACTTAATTCCGGGGACAAAATAATGATTAGTCCAGCAGTTTTCTATAAGTGGCTTACAAACAGTGGGATTTCTTTTTTTAGTGGCGTTCCCGACTCTTTGTTGAAAGATATTTGTGCCTATATAACCGATCATACGTCAAAAAGAAAACATATAATCGCCGCTAACGAAGGTGGAGCAGTAGCTTTGGCTTCGGGTCATTATATGGCTTCAGGTGAGATTCCTGTTGTCTATATGCAGAACTCTGGTATTGGGAATGCTGTTAATCCACTATTGTCGCTTGTCGATAAACAGGTTTATAATATTCCCATGTTGCTGTTAATAGGATGGCGAGGGGAACCTGGAAATAAAGATGAGCCTCAACATGTTACGCAAGGTGAAGTTACGCTTGATTTGCTTAAAGCCTTAAGAATACCACATCTTGTTCTTGAAAAGGAGGAGGATGTTGCTAGCAAACAAGTCCAAACAGTATTTGCTCAAATACGTAAAACCAATCTGCCATTTGCTATTATAATTCGAAAAGGTACTTTTGAGAAATATTCAATAGTAGAAAAAATTAAATCCAATTATACTCTTAGTCGCGAAGAAGCTATAACGCAAATTGTTAGACAATCGAATGACAATGAGGTGTTTGTTTCAACTACGGGGAAAACATCGCGGGAACTTTTCGAATGTCGTGTACATTTTCAGCAACCGCACCATTTCGATTTTCTAACCGTTGGTTCAATGGGACACTCTAGTCAAATAGCACTGGGTGTAGCCTTAAGTAAACCAAATAAAAGAGTGATTTGTATTGATGGCGATGGGGCTGTGCTGATGCATATGGGTTCATTATCTATTATTGGTGATTTATCGCCTAATAATTTCGTTCATATTGTAATCAATAATGGAGCACACGAATCCGTTGGTGGACAGCCAACTGTTGGATTTAATGTTGATTTTCCAGGATTAGCAAAGGCAAATAAATACAAATACGCTATTTCAGTTTCAACCGCAAAAGAGTTGAAAGCAGCATTGGAGCATATTTCAGCGGATACTTGTCCCGTTATGATTGAAATAAAAGTAAAAACAGGCTCACGTGATAATCTGGGTAGGCCGACAATAAAACCAGTGGATAATAAAGCTGATTTTATGAATAATTTAAAGCAATAATGACACAAGCAGTCTTTAAAAAACATCAAGTTGAGGAACTGAAAGCCATTGTACAAGAATGCTATTCTAAAAAAGTGTTTTTAGTTCACCATAAAAACTCCTATTATACTTCAGGAGCGGAGTCTTTTATACAGAAATTATTGGGAAAATGTAATTCAGTCTCTTTTTTTGAATTTACTCCAAATCCTCAAATTGAAGATTTGAAGAGAGGAATAGCCCTTTTTAAAAAAGACAACTTTGATTTAATTATTGCCATTGGTGGCGGAAGTGTCCTCGATATGGCGAAGCTTATCAGTATTTTTGCTCATCAAGAGTCCGATGTTGAAGATGTGGTTGTTGGAAAGGGACGTATTGGGGATGTTAAAACCCCATTAATAGCAATCCCAACTACGGCAGGAACAGGTGCTGAGGCAACTCAGTTTGCAGTTCTATACATCGAGAAAAACAAATACTCCGTTGAGCATCCACTTATTTTACCCGATTATGTATTTTTATCCTCCGAGTTTTCCTTGACGGCTAGCCCTTATTTAACGGCATGTACTGGCTTAGATGCTTTTTGTCAAGCGGTAGAATCAGCGTGGAGCGTAAATGCCAATGAAGAGGCGGAAACCTATGCTTTACGTGCAATCGATATAATTTGGAATAATTTACAAAAAGCAGTTCTAGATCAAAATCCAACTGCTAGAGAACAAATGCAAGAAGCGGCGTTTTTAGCAGGCAAAGCCATCAGTATTACTAAAACAACCGCACCACACGCTTTATCTTATGCGTTTACGAGTTATTATGGAATCCCTCACGGACATGCAGTGGCGCTGAGTTTGCCCTATTTCCTAACCTATAATTATGCTGTAACCGATGACAATTGTATGGATCCGAGGGGCGTTGCCAGTGTGAAGAATAGAATTGATAATGTATTGCGAATTATTAAAAAAGATATAAAGGACGCCCCAACCGCTTTAATCGACTTTTTTAAAACATTAGGGATAAATATTGACATTCCCACTCTTATAGAAAATATTGACACAAATTTAATTGTGAGTAATGTGAATACACAACGATTGACAAATAATCCGCGTGCTGTCTCTCACAATGATTTACGAACTTTTTTACAAGCCTAAACTAATGCTGTTTATACCGATATGTTTATTTACTTCGTTAAAGATTATGTGTATAGGTCCTTTCCTTTCAGAGATTGAAGAGTGAAAATTTACATCAGTTTTTCTTAACTAATCGACATGGATACATATCTTTATTTAGATTGGCGATATAGTATTACAACAATAAAAATTAATTAAATGGCCACCTTTTATCTATATATCGATCCAGCTTCAACCAGCGCATTATTGTATATACTTGTTGCTGTTATTGCTACGCTCACTTTTGCAATGCGTGGGTTTTTCTATAAATTAAAAAACTTTATCTTTGGTAAAGGCTTTGTTAATCAGCACGATTTCGAAAATACGGATATATTTTTCTACTCGGAAGGGAAACAATATTGGGCGGTATTTTTGCCAATTATTCGATCGCTCACCAAAAGAGGGATTCAATGTGCTTATTTAACCTCCGATAACGATGATCCAGGATTAAAGTATCAATCGGAGTTTTATGGGAGTAAATTCATTGGGAATCTGACCATGACCTCGGTTTACTTAAATAAATTGAAAGCAAAATTTGTTGGAATGACTACTCCGCAATTGGATGTAATGATGTTGCGGAGATCTAAAAAAGTACAACATTATGGACATATTGTTCATGCCCCTACGGATGTGTTTACCTATCGAAAGTTTGCTTTTGACTATTTTGATTCCGTATTTTGCTCCGGAGCGCATCAAATTGAAGGAATTAGAAAGTTGGAAGAGCAGCGCGGTACGCCTAAAAAGTTATTGTTGGAAACGGGACTAACCTATTATGACATTATGTTCGATGAGATTAAAAACCTGTCGTTGCCCGAAAAAAAGAGACCTGTAGTTTTGGTTGCGCCAACTTGGAAAGAGTATTCGATCATAAATCGCTTTGGTATTCCATTTTTTGAATCCTTGTTGCTCGATCAAAGTTATGATATAATATTACGACCGCATCCACAGACCTATGTGAGTTTCCCTAAATTGATTGACGAAATTGAATCACATTTTAGAAATGAATCACGGTTTACCATCGATTGCAATCCTTTGGGAACAGAAAGCATGGCCATATCGGATTTGATGATTGGCGACTTATCGGGTGTGTTTTGGGATTACGCGTTCTTGTATTCAAAACCAGTATTGCTGTTAAAAACGGAATTTGATTCAATCGAAGGGTTTGAAGGGAGTGAACTCGATTATGAGATGTGGGAAATGCGTGAACGGGGTCGATTAGGTCAGATTTTTGACGAGAATGATATTGAAAACATCAGTCAAATAGTTGTGGAACTTATACAAAATCCACCTTTTAGAGCGTTGGAGGAGTTGCGGAATCGGTCTGTTTACAATTTTGGGAATGCAGGAGAGGTTGCTGCGAATCAAATTTTGAAAATTATTGACAATCAGATTGTTGAATAGGCATATTGAGCCGTTCTGTTTTAGAATTTTACGGTTTACGCAACAAGCAAAAGAACCGAAAGACGTTGCGTATTTGTTTTTACATAAAAACACGAATGTATTATGAATTTTTTTGAAACTTTAATTGCCCCGTTTATATACATAATTAAACATCTTTTTCTGTTAAGCTATGGATTAACAGAAAATTATGGTTTGGCCATCATTCTTTTGAGTTTTTTTATTTCCCTTCTTTTGTTGCCCGTATTTATTTTAATTGAAAAGTCGAAAAAGAAAGACGATCTCTTAAAGCAGAAAATGAAACCTCTTCTTGATGAAATTAAGAGGTGTTACAAAGGTCAAGAACGATATTATTATATTCGCACGTTAAATCGCCAACACAATTACAGCTCCTTTAAATCGTTAATTCCAATTCTGAGTTTGTTGTTGCAGATTCCTTTTTTTATTGCAGCATACCAATTTCTTGAGCATTATGAGCCATTAAAGGGAGTCTCTTTTCTTTTTATCAATGATTTAAATTCCCCAGATGCTCTTTTGGGGATTGTCAATATCCTGCCCATTGCTATGACTCTGGTAAATCTAGCCACCGTTTATGTTTACACCCGAAATGGTAACAAATCTGAACGCAACCAGATGATTGTGGTAGCGGGACTTTTCCTTGTTTTGCTTTTTAATCTCCCGGCAGGTTTGGTGATGTATTGGACAATGAATAATGTTTTTAGCTTCTTTCGACTCTTTATAACCAACCCAGAGGTTTTTAAAAGAAGGAATGCCATATCCTCCACACCAAATGTTAAATTTCAAAATTTACTTGTCCCCTTTAAAGGGTCGTTTCCTAGACTCCTAAAAATAGGCATCGTTTTATTGGTGTTTGCTCTTTTAAGTCAACTAAATTGGGCAATGAGTAATAATTTTAATAACATCTTTTTGCGATTGTTTTACGCCATTTTAGCCACTATTGCGATCACAGTATTGGTTGGCTTACTCATGTTTGTTTTTACTCATGTTAAGGTACAACTCTTGAAAATTAACATAAAACCCCCGTTTTTTTATTCAGCTCTATTTTTGACAATTTATTTCTATTTAGCATCTGAGTTCTATTTTACAGGACTAAATACAAATCTTAACCTTCTTTCTCTTCTTTTGCTTATCCCTCTGCAAGTAGTTGGTTTTCTGTATGTGTTAAAACGGATTAAATCAACTTCCCATTTGGTTTATCTAGGGACCATTGGTGTATTGGTGTTTTTGTTTGTTGGTCAAGTTTTTAATCTGATTGTGCTTTTGAGCGAGCAGGCAATTTCATTAAGTTTCTTTAGTATTAATATTACGGTCGAAAATAGCAATTTGACGAGCATTATAATTCCGGGAATTATATTTTCAATTGTTACTGTTCCCTATTATATGCTGACCCATAGACCTAAAATAGTTGCCAAGATGAGTTTTACTTGGTCTATGTTTGTTTTAGCTATCCTCTATTTGATGGGAATTGTATTTCTTTGGAATCCCTTGACGGTTTATGCTTCCTCGCCGGAGACGTTTTCATTTCCAGCGGTAAATATTATAAAAACTAATTTCGATATATTTATAGTTAGTCTTCTTATTCCATTGGTTATATTTCTTTTCTCGCCACAAAAATGGAAACGAGTTTGGTTGTTTATTTTCCTTTTTTTTGTTGCCATTGCGTTTATCAATAGTTCATTGATACCCATAAACTTAGGCTCACTACAAGAGTCGCGGTTTTCGGAACAAGAGAAACTTGCAGCACCCATATATCGATATATACTTGAAGCGTTTGTTCTCATAGGGCTGTTTATAGGGATTCTTTGGTTACATCGGAAACAGTTTGCGAAATCAATCGTGGGAACTTTATTGGCGATAAACGTATTAGTAGTTTTTCACAGCTTATATGCAGTTTACAATACCCAAAGTTTTTTCACCACAGGTAGAGAGAGTCAAACCATAAGTGGAAATGTTATGAGGCCGATTCCGTTTTCAAAGGAGAAAGAAAATGTTGTCTATTTCGTTATTGACGCGTTCCAAGGTTGGTTTATTAAGCAAATAATGGAAGACGAACCAACGCTTAAAGATATATACAGTGGTTTTATTTGGTATCCAAATACGATATCCATGTCTAATTACACCCACGCTTCTATTCCTTCTATGCTGGGCGGTGAAGGTTATTCCGTCGATCAAATGAATGCCAATGATAGTGTAAGTATTAAGGAAAAGATGCTATCGGCATCCCATCAATTTGTTGAGAAAGTGAAATCACGAGGGTTTCATTATTCTACGGAATATCTCCATTATTCCGATTTTAACGACAGTATTGTTGATAACACTATTCCACTTTGGAAAGAGCAGTGGAAAAAATACGGAGATCATATTAATCTAGGAATTTTTCATGAAATTTGGTATAAGCGGTTGTATGAAAACGCTTTATTTAATAGTGTTCCGCTTTTTTTAAAACCGAAAATATACAATAATCAGGAATGGTTGGCGGCATATAGTAAAAATGAGAAACCCGTAGCATGGAAATTCACGTGGTACAATTTCGTTCGATTATTACCTTTTATTTCGGACATGGAATCGGAACAACCGAATTTTATATACTTACATAGTGGCGTTGCCCATAATCCCTGGAATATTGTAACTGATCAGGGAGAATTTGTTGGTAATGTTACTCCATATGATAATAATAGATGGACTATCAAGCAATTGAGTAAGTGGATACTGTGGATGAAAGAGAATCAGGTTTACGATAATACGAAGATTATTTTCATCTCCGATCATGGAGCATCTTGGGGTCAATTTGATGGTGAATTAGATTTTGAATCACCAATTATTTGTAACGAGGATACGAAATTGATTAGTGATCGAAATTTCTTACGACTCAATCCATTATTGTTAGTAAAGGATTTTTATGCACAAGGGGAATTGAGAGAAGATTGGCGAATTATGAGTAATGCCGATGCGCCTGCCATTGTATTTAATGAGAACGATCCCACTAAAGGAGAACCTCTTAATCGAACTCTGGATGCATATTGGACAATTTGGGCATCAAAAATGATGGAAAACAATACAATGCAAGTGCATAAACACTACGTTGTAAACGATAACGTGTTTGATTTAAAAAATTGGAAAGTTGTAGAATAGTTTAGCTCTATTGTCGTGGGGCTGCTACGTCTATATCCCTTATAATTTCTCCATATTCAATATCTATATTGAGCGTTTTGCACATCCGTTCGACATTGCTTTTTATCTCAATGATTTTGGTATAGGGAAGCCAACCAAGATAAATTGTTTTTCGTTTATTGCTTCTTTTAAAAAAAGAGATGTAGGTTGGACCCAACTTTACCTTCTTGATTGTTTGCCACAATATAGCTATTGGGGCGTGCCTGTAGAACCCCAATTGATATTCAAGGGCAACAAGGTCAGCGTTGATGTAAAGGGCGGTTTTGCGCCCTTTGAAGGCAAAGTAAATAAAAGTAATTAAGTAGCAAGCAGGAATAATATAAACCGATTTATTGTGCACCCCATTGAGATAAAATATTGTGAAGGTTATCAGGGTAAGGCCGATTAACACAGCCGATATTATTATCAAAAATCGTTTGTATCGACCTCCTTTTTCGGAGGTTTTATTAAGATTTACATTAAAGCTTTCCATAACTCACTCATTTTAAAGTAAAGTTAATCTGTTTTTTTTATTGTATTCGAATTTATGGAGTTTTTTTGACGAATTGTAGTATTGAGGAGATTTTAATTCGGATTGTTTTTGCAAATTAAATTATCGATTTGCGTTGATTTGAAGTCAATACAAAAAGTTATTGCTCAATATTGAGAAGCCCTTCTGGACAATTTAGAGTGATTGATTTATTGGGAATAAATTCAACAATCCACTCTTCGGCAATGGGGATAAAGATTTGACCTTTAGGGGTGTCAATTATCATTAATGGGTTTCCGGGGATTGGTTCTATTGCGGTACAAGTCCCAATGATTCCGTAATGAATGTCGCTGACTTGAATATCTTTAATTTGTGTTAATAGGTTTAGGTTGTTTTGGTCTATAATTGTTCGGGGGGCAAGCACTTTACAACCTACAAATTCTTTGGCAACTTCGGGGGTGTTGATTAACTCAAATTTCACAATATATGCACCGCTGTTTTTTTCGGTAATCTCTTCTAAAAAAAGAGGAACCGGTAATTCGTCAATAACAACAAATATCGGTTCCTCAAACTCTGCAAGCTCCAGATTGTGTTCTGTTTGTATAACTACGCTACCATTAACACCGTGTGTTTTTGATATTGAGCCTAGTAAAAAACAGTCGGAAGCTTTAATTACCATTTTTTTAGAAAACTATTTTTCCTCTGAAGGTTTGTTCTCTTCAGTAGATTCTTCTGCTACTGCTGCTTCAGCTGCAACTTCAGCTGCTTCAGCCGCTTTTGCAGCTCTAGCTTCCGCTTCTACTTTTGCTTGGGCTGCTTTAGCTTCATTTATTTTAGCTAATCGCTCTTCGTTTTTCTTTTTCTCAGCGTCAAAACGTGTGCTCTCTACTGCAATTTTTGATTGCGTGATCGAATTTATTTCGTTGCTTTTTTTAACTTCGTTTTTGGCTTTCCACTCTTCAAATTTTTGTTCTGCTACTTCAGGAGTAAAAGCTCCTTTTGCTGCACCTTTTAGTAAGTGTCGCATGTGAAGTACACCTTCTCTTCGAAGGATCGCATTAACAGTCTCTGTTGGTTGAGCTCCATTTTCTAACCACGATAACGCTTTTTCGAAGTTGAGCGTGATCGTAGCAGGGTGGGTGTTAGGGTTGTACGATCCTATTCGTTCAACGTATCTACCATCCCGTGGCGCCCTGCTGTCTGCTACCACTATGTGGTAGAATGGACGGTTTATCCGTCCGTGTCTTGCTAGTCTAATCTTTGCAGGCATTTCATTATCGTTTTAAATGTTTAAAAAGTGTCGCAAAGATAGTCTTTATTTTTTCTATTGTGTCAACATTTGGAATCCTTTTTATGGATATCATGATTTTTTATGCTTTATTTGCGATCAATCATTTATTTGAAACCAATTTCCTATTTTTGTGAAGAATTATTAAATATTGTATGGAAACGATTAATCTTAGAAACGTTATTGCTGAGAAAAATCCTTCATTGGCGCGACGTATGCCAGGATTTATGCTGAACCTAATTGGACGTATTTTATATCTAAAAGAAATAAATTTACATATAACTACCCATGGTCATAAAGATGGTGTGGCGAATTCCAATTCATTTTTAGAGGATCTAAATATCTCTTATACAGTACATGGAGTTGATAAAATTAAGGCGGGACGTTATCAATTTGCAAGCAATCATCCCTTGGGCGGATTGGATGGAGTTTGCCTAATTTCAGTAATAAATAAATATTTTGGGGAACCTCGCTTTATGGTTAATGATGTTTTAATGCATTTGAAATTTTTTAAAGATATTTTTGTCCCCATTAATACATTTGGCTTAACCTCAAAAAATAATGCTAAAATTATTGATAACGCATATTCATTGGATAATCCGATTATAATTTTCCCTGCTGGAATTGTGTCTCGAAGGGTTAAGGGCAAAATCGTTGATTTAGCTTGGAAAAAAAGTTTTGTCCAGAAATCCATTGAGCATCAGCGAGATATAGTGCCTGTATTTTTCGAGGGGGTTAATACAAAACGGTTTTATAGGGTGGCAAATATTCGTAAATGGCTTGGTGTTAAAACTAATATAGAAATGTTTTTATTACCTAGTCAGATGTATAAAAAGCGGAATGCCCATTTTAACATATATTTTGGAGAGCCTATTCCGTGGCAGACCCTTGAAACTGGAAAGAGTGTCCGTGATTGGAGTTCTACTATCAAGGAAATAGTTTATCAGTTACGACCGTAGTTTGTTGTATATTTAATTATATTTGTAGTTCGCTTGAATTTTAAGAAACTGTATTAAGGACTAAAAAGTAGTGTTTTAGATGGAAAAATTGATTGATCCCATACCCGCACATATTATAGAAAAGGAACTTACGCCCGATAAATTTATTCGTAAAACAAATTATGGGGGTAATGAGATATATGTATTTAATCACCATAGCGCGCCCTATGTTACATTAGAGGTTGGTCGTCTTCGTGAACTTGCTTTTAGAGAAGCTGGTGGGGGAACTGGGAAAAGTTGTGATTTAGACAATTTTGACTTACAGGAAGTCCCTTATAATCAGCTTATTGTGTGGTCGCCAGCCGAGCGGATGATTGTTGGTGGTTATCGTTATTTAGTGGGGAAAAATGCTACGCTTGATGAGTTGGGGAATATTCGTTTAGCAACATACAAGTTGTTTAATTTTTCCGATACGTTTATAAAAGAGTATTTGCCTTTTACAATTGAGTTGGGACGTTCTTTTGTGCATCCCGAATTTCAGACAAGCAATAGTTCGCGCAAAAGTATTTTTGCATTGGATAATTTGTGGGACGGATTGGGAGCTATTGTGGTTGAAAATCCAGATATGCACTATTTCTTTGGTAAAGTGACCATGTACACTCATTATCAAAAAGAAGCACGTGATTTACTACTCTATTTTTTACAGAAACATTTTCCAGACAAAGATAAATTACTGCAACTCGTTGATCCCATGCCATTGAATTTAGATAACAAGGGATATGACCTACTGTTCCCAACCATGGATTATACGGTAAATAAGCGATTTTTAAATAGCGAAGTGCGAAAATATGGCGAGAATGTTCCTCCGTTAATTAATGCCTATATGAATCTATCCCCATCGATGCGTACATTTGGGACTTCAATAAATCACGATTTTGGAGATGTGGAAGAGACAGCGATTCTTATTGATATTCGAGATATTTATAAATCAAAAATGGATCGGCATATAACATCTTATATCCAAACGAAGAACTCCTAGTTTCTCGTTAGAGATCAGGGCTTAAAGGTGGCTTATTTCAGGGGGAATGGGCTAAAATGTACTTTTAGGTGTTGGAAATTGCCTAAATATACAATCCAATTTTTTATGATAATTTGTGATCGATAAAAATCAGGGTGATTTTCCAACTCAACAACTCTAATTCCTAACGCCTCAACACGTATTTCTGTAATCCTCACTGTTTTTTAGTAGTTATACAACCGTTTGCTCAACGATTGATCGTAGCATCACAAAACAATAAGCGGAAATATCATAAAGTGAATCGTTTTTCTTTAATATGCCCGTCCACTTTTGCCTTCTATGTAGTTTATAAATGCTGTATTTACAACCTTGTGTCCTCCTGGCGTAGGGTAATCTCCTGTGAAATACCAATCTCCGGTGTCATTTGGACATGCTTTGTGCAGATTGTCAACGGTTTGGAACACAACTTTTATTTTAGCTTTAATCCTTGGTTGTAAAATAGAGGCAATTTTGTCGCTTATTTCCTGATCTGTGAAAGGAGCATAAAGTTCGCAAACGAAATTTCTCATGTCGTTGCGGTGTAGGTTCTTTTGATCCATACATTTTTTGTAAACATCGTTAATAAGCGAACTTAATCCGTTATCGCGAAGCAATTCAATCACTGCTTGAAAGGCTATGAAATCAGATAACCGAGCCATGTCAATTCCGTAACAATCGGGATATCGAATTTGTGGCGACGATGAAACGACGATGATTTCCGTTGGTGAAAGTCGATCTAAGATGCGAAGTATTGATTTTTTAAGTGTTGTGCCTCGAACAATACTATCATCAATGATTACCAGTTTATCGATATTGGGTCGGATTGTTCCATAGGTAACATCATAAACGTGTTCTACAAGGTCGTCGCGACTACTATCATCCGATATGAAAGTACGTAATTTAACGTCCTTAATGGCTATTTTTTCAACTCGTGGGCGTGTATTTATTATTGTTCGCAACTCCTCATCCGTCATTGATCCATTTCCACGAATAATTTTATCAATTTTAGCCCCTAGCATATGCGATTCTATTCCTTTAATCATTCCATAAAATGCAGATTCTGCCGTGTTTGGAATAAAACTAAATACGCTATGTTCTAAATCATTGTCAATCGCTTTTATTATTTGTGGGGTTAGTAGTTCGCCCAATTTTTTTCTTTCGTTGTATATATCGGCATCGCTACCTCGCGAGAAGTAGATGCGTTCGAAAGAACAGCTTTTTCGCTCTTTGGGAGCAAGTATTTGAGGCATGGAGAGATCTCCATTTTTACGAATTACGAGTGCATGCCCAGGCTTAATTTCATGAATTCGTTCAACGGGAACATTCATTACTGTTTGAATAACCGATCGTTCCGATGCGGCTACAATTATTTCGTCGTCGGCGTAATAACTTACGGGGCGTATTCCGTTGGGGTCGCGCATAATAAATGAATCGCCATGACCAATAACTCCGCCAATGGCATATCCACCATCCCAGTTTTCACTGGCTTTCGTTAAAAGCTCGGCAATGTTTATGTTATCTTCAATTAAATTTGATATTTCTTTATGGCTGTGTCCTTGTTTTTTGTAGGTTTCAACCATTAATTCATTGATTTCGTCGAGTCGATACCCAATTTTTTCCAATATGGTTACAGTATCGCTATAATCTTTGGGATGTTGTCCAAAGTCTTTAAGTTGGTCGAATAGCTCGGCAACGTTCGTTAAATTGAAGTTCCCTGCTAGTACAAGAGTCTTACTTTTCCAGTTGCTTTCGCGCATTACCGGGTGCACATTTTCAATATTGTTCCGTCCAAATGTGCCGTATCGAAGGTGACCAAGGAGTATTTGTCCGGCAAAATCAAAGTTCTCCTTGGCATACGTTGGATTTACTGCAAGATCTTTGTTTCTTTCAGCAACAAGTTCTACTTGTTTTCGAACCATTTCAAACGTATCAATAATTGGTTTACTCGAATTTGAGCGCACTCGAGCTAAGTATCGTGAACCGGCCGATACATCCAGTTTTAGACAGGCCAAACCTGCTCCGTCTTGTCCACGATTTCGCTGTTTTTCCATTAAGAGGTACATCTTGTTTATGCCATACATCCATGTGCCGTACTTTATTCGATAGTATTCTAAAGGTTTAAGCAATCGAATAAATGCAATTCCACATTCGTGTTTTAAAGCGTCGCTCATAATGTTTTTATTTAATGGTTTTAATAATTCGTTCTGCTATTGCTGTACGATCAAGATTGTATTTTTTTAGTAGTTCGTCGGGGGTTCCACTTTCCCCAAATTGATCGTCCATGCCAATAAATTCCATTCTGCAGGGGTAATGTTTCGATAGAACTTCGGATACTGCACTTCCTAATCCTCCAATAATTTGATGTTCTTCTACGGAAACAACAAAATTGGTTGATTTGGCACAATCAATAATTAATTCCTGATCAATGGGCTTTATGGTATGGATATTAACTACTTGAGCACTAATGTTTTTGTTTTCTAATATTTGAGCTGCCATTAATGATTCGTAAACCAAATGTCCGGTAGCGATTATGGTTACGTCGATTCCTTGTTTTAAAACTTGTCCCTTCCCAATGGTAAAGTGTTGATCTATTGACGTGAAGTCTGGAACACTCTCTCGTCCTACACGAATATAAACTGGACTTTTACAATTGAGAACCGCTGTTTTAATGGCTATTTCGGCTTGTGTAGCATCGCATGGCGAGAGAATAGTCATGTTAGGAAGAACGCGCATGGTTGCTATGTCTTCCAAGCTTTGATGGGTAGCTCCATCGGCTCCAACCGATATTCCCGCATGAGCTCCTCCAATGATGACTGGTAAATTATTGTAGCAAATAGATATCCGAATTTGATCTAAACATCGTGTTGTAGCAAAAGTAGCATAGGTTGCAAATACGGGAAGCATTCCATTTAGGGCAAATCCCGCTGCTATTGCGGCTATGTTTTGTTCTGCAATTCCGATACTGAAAAATCGTTCTGGATATTTGCTTTTAAATAGATCGAGACTAACGGACGATGTGAGGTCAGCTCCAAGGCATACGATCTCTTTTTTTTGTTCTGCAATCTCTGCCAAACCGATCCCAAAGCCAACACGAGTAGGACGCATCTTTATATTATTCATTGGAGATGTTATTTTTGGAGATTAACTCCTTCGTAAATTGAGCTAATTGTTCTTTATTAGGTACTTTGCCATGCCACGTGTAATCGTCTTCGATGCTTTTAATTCCGAAACTCATTTTAGTGTTGGCAATAATAACCTTCGGCTTTTGAGTCGATTGTTGGGTTCGTTTATAGGTTGAAATAAATTCTTCGATGTTGTTTCCGTTGCACTCAAATACGTCCCACCCAAACGATTTCCACTTGTCAGCCAACGGTTCTAACATCATTACATTTTCGGTGTTGCCATCAATTTGAACTCGGTTTCTGTCCACAATAGCAATCATATTTGATAGATTGTAATGTGTAGCGCTCATGGCAGCTTCCCAGATAGATCCTTCTTGCAGTTCTCCATCGCCAAGTATAGTTACAATGTTGTAGTTTTCTTTTTTATATTTTGCCGATAAGGCTATGCCCACAGCAATACTTAGTCCTTGTCCCAAACTTCCCGATGATGTTTCAATTCCGGGTAAATGATTGTTAAGTGCGGGATGTCCTTGTAATCGGCTTCCTAATTTCCGAAGTGATTGAAGTTCGGCTATTTCAAAGTATCCGGCATGTGCCAGTGATGCGTATAGGACAGGAGCTAAATGTCCTGCGGATAAAATTACTCGATCTCGATTTTTGTCTTGTGGATGGTTGGGGTTGTGGTGCAATAGGTGGAAATATAAGGCGGTAAATATATCGGCTACGCCAATGGATCCACCTAAATGTCCTGATTTAGCGGTATGTAGCATCTCTAAGATGGAGATCTTAATTTGAATTGCTTTTTGGGTAAGCGCTTGGATAGAAAGATCTCTAATTTTCATTCTCCTAACGATGGGTAGTTAATGGTTGTTTTTACAATATAGCAATTGGGGAATTTCCGTACAAAGCGCTTGTAATCAATGAGTGCAGAGTTTTCGTCTCGGTAATCACCAATCCGAACTTTAATAAATGGGGGTTCAAACTGTGTATATAATCTTTCTGAATCGAAGGTTGGGAAATTTTCTATAAATTCAGCACGAAGTTTCAGTGCATTTTCGCGTGCATCCGATTTATAGTCACTATAAAGTTGAATTCTGTATCCCGGGATTTTGTTTTGCTTTGCTTTGTTTAAAATTAAGGTTTTTTCGAGCAAATTGTTAATTGATTCATTTTGATGAACAATGACAACGCTTCCATTGACACTTTCTTTGGCCAAATTACTGATTATTTCTTGCGCCGATAAAGTTTGTGCTAACCCCATCAACAGCACCAAAATGATGGTTTTATAGGTTGAATTTGATTTGTTAGCAAGTGATTTAATCATGGAAAAGCCTCGCGTTAAATGATGTTACAAAGGATATTCTTTATGGTGTAAAATAAGCTAAAATAATAGATTTTTCAAAATGAATAAGGAACGAAAAGGGCGCGAGGTGTAGTTTCATTGAATTTTACCTATTGCGTTCTTAGTACGGATGCATACTTAGTATTGGAATTGGGGAGTGGTTTACCATTTGTTGTGCATAGGGTCCTAGCCAGATGTTTTTGGTGCTTTCGTTTTGCTCTGTCATTATGGCAATTATCTCAGCATTAACCTCTTGGGCATATTCAATGGTCATATTTGTGAGATTTGTTCCTCTGGTAGAGCTGTTTACGATTTTTATGCCTTGATTAAATAAATAGGCTACGACTTGTTCCTTGTAGTGTTCAATTTTCTCAATTTGGTCGATTTTATTATTCTCGCAGATGTCGAGGACATGTACTTCGGCATTAAACCGAATTGCTAATTCGGTAATGAATGGAACTTTTTGACGAGTTTCGGGAGTTCCATCAATTGGGAGTACAATTTTTTGAATGTCTCGTGAGGTAAACGATTGTCGTACAGATAGTACCGGGCAACTTGAGTTATTGATTACTTTGTAGGCAGTACTGCCTAACCACAATTCTTCAAATCCACTGTTTCCGTGTGTTCCGATTACAATTAACGATGAATCGCCATATTTTGCCTGATTTGCAATTTCGTTAAATACGCGACCTCGTTGTATTCGGTAGTCCAGTTTGTTGTTGATTTGATGGCTGTATTTTGCGACAATTTGTTCAAACATGTTTTGAACGGACATCTCATCCACCTTTGATGTATTTGTATCGAGGGTTTTGAAAATTGCAGCCGGTGTTTTTAAAACATGAACCATTCGTATGTTCATGTTCAGGTGGTTCGATAATAGGATTGCGTATTCAAGAGCATTGATTGAATTTTCGCTAAAATCTAGGGGAACTAAAATGTGTCTCATGATGCTCTGTTTTTCAAAGGTTAGTGATGTTCCTGTTGAAAAAAACAAAGGAGAAGTCGAAGCTTCTCCTTTGTAATTAGTTTACAACTTTTCGTGTGTTGTAACTTATTTTCAAGGCATTAGCCCTACGTAATTCTTGTTTTATGTCCGTAACGATACCCATTTTTACTGATTCATCAATTTTGAGAACTGTAGTCATAAAGGGTCGTTCTGCTTCGTCTCTGGCTTCTCGTTCACTGGCAATATACGTTTGTATTTCCGGTATAGTTGCAAATGCGTCGTTGAGCTGAACACGAGGTTCTGTTCCAAAAAGTTCTTGATAACTGCGGATTGGAACACCAACATAAATATTACTTGCTAACGATTTTTTTTCTAATTTTGTGCCTTCAGTTGCTGCAGGAACAGTAACTCTAATTTTAAGTTCTGTTTCTCGCATGGTTGTACTTATCATAAAAAAGAAGAGTAGCATGAACACAATATCGGGCAACGATGCCGTAGATATTGCCGGAGTCCCTTTTGATTTTCCTTTTCTTACAAATTTGCTCATATTACTTTCCTCCTATGTTTTTGGGTTCTGCCTCGGAAATTTTCTGAGGAATCGCAACTCTGATTGCATCTACATCTGCTTGGTCTAATAGTTGAGCAAATGATTGTCCAAACTCGCGCATTGAAAGTTCAGTGCGAAGCTCATTATATGCTGCAACCAATTCGTTTTGTACTTCAATATATCTTTTATATGAAGTACCACGGTCATTTTGAAGCGAAATGATTCCTTTAGAGACAGGAAACCCATCGGGGAATCTTTTCTCAAAATGTTTGTGGGGAATCTTTTTCGGTTCATTTCCATCAGGTACATATCTCGGATTTGCCACCAAAATAGGTTTGTAGTCTAATTCCGGTAAGTCTTCTAGATAATGAGGGTTTTCAATGAACTCTTTTGCTTTTGCTCGCAAATCTTTAATGTCCATATCCTTCCCGTTTACTAGAAGTCTATCACTTTTATTGATCAATACAATAAAGATATTTCGCTCTTTAATTTTTGTTTCTTCGTTTAGCTTTTGGTTTTCCTCAGGCATTGGAGGGAGAACCCTAGCCATTCCCGAATCCACATCCATTGTGGTGGTAACCAAAAAGAAGATCAAAAGTAGAAAAGCAATATCGGCCATTGACCCTGCATTGATTTCTTGTTGTTCTTGACGAGCCATAATATAATTTTTTTGCGTTATAGACAGAGTTAATTTACACTAGCGTACTAAACTTCGTACACCCGTATATACAATTCCGACTACTGCAATTAAAAAAAACAGGTACATCGATAGCAAGCCAGTATCAACTGCTGTTGCCATTCCTGGGGTGATGTTGAATTTTTCATATCCAAAGAAAATTGGAATTTCAGGCGATGCAAGTAAATATGCTACTAAAAGAACCGCTCCTAGTGCTGCTATTGATACTAAACTTCGTTTGGCAGTTTTTGCATTGGTAAATATATTTAAAATACTGAAACCAAGGGTTGCAATAATTGCTAAAAATGCCAAGCCATATACTACATAAATGAAGTTTATCAACGAACTGCCAAGGTTTTCCATTGTCCAAGCAACCTTTTCGGCTGGGATAACAATACTCTCTGGCATGGTTTCCATGGTCATAACACCATAATAGAATATAATTGCGAAAAGTATTGCTAAAATGAAAAGTGTGGCAGATATTATTTGTGTGAATTTAGATAATTTATCTGACATGGGTGGTTATCTTTTAGAATTGTATTTTGTAATAATGTCAATAAGGGTGATTGATGCATCTTCCATGCTGTTTACAATTGAGTCGATTTTTGATACTACATAATTGTAAAAAACTTGAAGAATCATCGCAACGATCAAACCGGATACGGTGGTAATCAAAGCCACTTTAATACCTCCAGCCACAAGTGATGGACTGATGTCTCCGGCTGCTTCGATAGAGTCAAAAGCACCAATCATACCAATTACAGTACCCATAAATCCAAGCATAGGAGCAAGTGCGATGAAAAGACTAATCCATGTTAATCCTTTTTCTAATTGACCTGTTTGAACACTTCCGTATGAGATTACTGATTTCTCAACTACTTCAAGACCTTCTTCCATACGACTTAAACCTTGGTAGAAAATTGAAGCAATGGGACCTCTTGTGTTACGACATACTTCCATTGCAGCTTCAACGCCTTCTGCAGAAAGAGTATCTTCAACGCTTTGAAGAAGTTTTTCCACGTTTGTTGATGCTAAATTTAAGTAAATGATACGCTCGATTACTAATGCCAAACCGAAAATAAGACAAAGCAATACAACGCCCATAAATCCAGCTCCACCCTCAATAAATTTTATTTTTAATTGTTGGTGAACGGCAGCTAATCCTTCTTCTTCAGCTTGCTCAGTGTCAGGGGCTATTTGGGCTGGAGCTTCTACTTCGGGAGCTTCTTGCACTAGTGTTGTGTCGGTTTGTTCTGCGCTTTCTTGTGCCATTAAGCTAGTTGACACTCCCAATGAAAGCATACCAATTACGGTAAAGAATACAAGTAATTTTTTCATGGTTCTCAATTTAATTTTAATTGTTAAGCAAAATTATGTAAAAAGATTATTATTCGCAAATTAGCGGAGAGAGTGGGATTCGAACCCACGATACCCTTGTGAGGTATACACACTTTCCAGGCGTGCGCCTTCGACCAACTCGGCCATCTCTCCTACTGTTTTTCAAATTTATTAATGTATCACTAATCCACACCTCAAATTTGGTGGCGCAAATTAGTGACTTTTTTTTATTTTCCTGTTATGATTGGTCATTTATTTCGCCACGTAAGGATATTTTAAGTTTTTGAATAATTGTTGCATGGTCGGTTATGTTTCCAAGAAGGTACATTAGTTTTGTGACTGCAGCCTCTGTAGTTGAATCATAGCTGCTTATAACTCCAATGTTTAATAAGCCGATCCCTGTTTCGTATTTTTTCATATTAACCCGTCCCTCTGTACATTGTGTGACGTTCACAATGATAACACCTCTATTTATGGTATCACTAAGAATTTTGTGAAATTCGGGACTTGTTGGTGCGTTGCCCGATCCATATGTTTCAAGAATTATCCCTTTTATGTGGGGTAAATTGCAAATCGCTTTTATTGTTTGTACCGTAATTCCAGGGAATAACTTGAGTATAACCACATTTTGTTCCAGTTTAGTGTGTACCGCAAAATCTTCTTTTGGACTGTAATTGATATGATCTCGGTTATAAACGATGTTGATTCCTGCTTGTGCTAATGCGGGGTAATTGTAACTTTTAAAGGCGTTGAAATGTTCGGCACTTCGTTTTGTTGTTCGGTTTCCTCGATACAGCTCTGTTTCAAAATAGATGGCTACTTCGGGGACTATTGCTCCACGATTGTCACGCGCTGCTGCAATTTCAATGGCTGTAATTAGATTCTCCTTACCATCGGTTCGAATAAGCCCAATGGGGAGTTGTGATCCGGTAAGGATAACAGGTTTTGTTAAATTTTGAAGCATGAAACTCAACGCTGATGCAGTGTAAGACATCGTGTCGGTTCCGTGCAATATCACAAATCCATCATATTTATAGTAGTTTTCGTTAATTAAGTTGGCCAGTTGTTCCCAAATAATTGGACTCATGTCCGATGAGTCTATGATTGGATCAAATGTATATGATTCGAGTTTAATGCCAAGCCGTTTTAGTTCGGGTACTTGCTGCATAATGTGGTCGAAATCAAAGGGCTTTAGCGCTCCTGTTTCCGGATTGGTTGCCATTCCAATGGTTCCGCCAGTATAGATTAATAATATTGATGGTTTGTTCGGCATTTTAGTTGATTTTCGGAGTTGTATTTATTTTTGAAAATAGGGTTAATGCGTTTTTTGTAGTTGAATCGGCTATTTCTTGAAAAGAGAGATCTTTAATTATTGCGACTTTTTCTACGATTAATTTTATGTATGCTGATTCATTTCTTTTTCCTCGATGTGGCGTAGGTGCTAGATATGGACTGTCTGTTTCAACCACAATTTTTGATAAAGGAGTTTTTTCAATTATTTCGTTCAAACCACCATTTTTGAACGTCGCCACTCCGCCTATTCCAATATACATGCCATAATCTAGAACGCGTTTGGCTTGTTCCAACGTTCCTGAAAAACAATGAAACACACCTTTAGGTAAGTTTGACTTGTATTTGTCAAGAACATTAAAGATCTCTTCCATGGAATTACGAGCATGAATAACGATGGGTAAATTGTGTTTTATGGCAAGGGTAATTTGATGTTCGAAGGCTTTTATTTGTTCCTTTAGTGTGGATTTATCCCAATAAAGGTCAATGCCTGTTTCGCCAATGGCAATAATATTGTGTTTTTCAATTTGTTGGGCGATATGGGCAAGTTGTATTTTATAGTCTTTTTTAACACTGGTAGGATGTAATCCTGCCATGGGATAGCAGAAATTAGGATGGTTTTTGCACAACTCCATTAACGGTGCAACGGACGACATGTCAATATTGGGAAGTAGGATTGCTTTCACTCCTGTTTCTATGGCTCTTTGTATTGCCTCTGTCCTGTCGTTGTCAAATTGCGACAAGTATATATGTGCGTGGGTGTCAATCATTTTCTTTAATTCTTACGATATTGATTTCCTGGACAAGCGGTGATTATACCCTTAAATTCGATTGCCAATAAAATGGAGGATACTTTATAGACAGGAATGGCAAGTTTCGACGCTAAATAGTCCACGGTAATGGGTTGGTCGTCTTCGAAAAGATCGAAAATGGTCTCTTCCTCTTCGGTTAATTCTTCAAAGATTTGTTTTTGCACGGGTGATTTCGAATTAGTGTCCCAGTTCATTCCATATTCAATATCGCTCAGGTTTTCGCAAAGTGCGGCTTTGTTTCTCTTTATCAATGCGTTGCACCCCGCTGAGTTTTCGTCCCCAATTTTACCGGGGAATGCAAAAACATCGCGTCCGTATCCTTGAGCGTAATCTGCAGTGGCCAACGCTCCTCCCGATATTCCCGATTCTGCAACCAATATGGCATCGCTTAGTCCGGCAATAATCCGATTTCGACGAATAAAGTTGGTTTTGTCGTAGGGTGCTTTGTGAGGAAACTCTGTAACAAGGGCTCCATTCTCTTTTATGATGTTGAGTGCTATGCTGCGATGTTGTGCGGGATATATTTTGTCGAGTCCATGTCCAAGAACAGCTGCTGTAGGAATTTGATTATGTAGCGACGCTTTGTGGGCAATGACATCAATGCCGTAAGCCAAACCACTCACGATGGTTATATCGTGGTTACGCTCTTTGAAATCATGAACCAGACTTTCAACCATTATTTTTCCATATACGGTTGAGTTCCGTGTTCCTACAATGGCGAATATTCTCTTTTTGAAAAGTATATCTTCGTTGCCTTTAACAAACAAAATTAAAGGACTATCGGGACAGTTGATTAGTTTTGGGGGGAATCGTTTTTCGAAACTTGACAATATTTTAATGGAGTGTTTCTCACAAAAGAGAATCTCCTCTTCGGCTAACTTTTTTCCTTTGTCAAAATCCATTCGTTGCACAGTGGTGTTCCCCAGTCCCGGGATTTTACTCAGCTCTTTTGGTTGACTTGTAAACACCTCTTTGATTCCACCACAATAAGCAATTAGCTTTTTTGCAGTTATGGGACCTAGTTTTGGGGTTAATGCCAACGCAATAAGATAGTGAAGTGTTGAGTCCATTATTGATAATGTTGTTTTATAAACGATGCAAATTTACAAAAAGAAGTAGTCCGTGCAAAGATATAGTTTGCTATTGTTAAACTAATGAGGGATATCAAAATTGTTTGTGTGCGTTTTTATTTTAGACTTGCCGGAATAGGGCATTGAAATACGGAGTTTATGGTGGAAAAGTCTTTTTATTATCATAAGTCCATATCATATAAATAAGACTTAAGTGTTTGATTGACATGTTTTAGCATTTGCCAAAACCAATGTTTATAGCGCAAGTCAACCGGATGAAATTCTGAATTCATTTCCTTTTCCATCTTCAAATCATGTTTCTTCGTAAAAGTAAAATTAATGATTTCTATGTCAGACTTCCTGGGATTCATTTAGTCTGAATGACAAATTTAATTCATTTACTTCAACCAAAAGAGCGAAAAATGAAAGAAGTAGTTATAGTTTCAGCAGTCCGAACACCCATTGGTAGCTTTGGGGGCAGTTTATCCAACTTTTCTGCGGTTGATTTAGGGGTTATTGCAGCTCGCGAAGCCATTAAACGTGCCGGAATTGCGCCATCGGAGGTAAACGAAAGTATTATTGGCAATATTTTGTCAGCAGGGTTGGGCCAAAATGTGGCTCGACAGATTTCAATTAATGCCGGAATCCCAGAGACAAGTCCAGCCATGACTATTAATAAACTTTGTGGCTCAGGATTACGAGCAGTATCCATGGCAGCACAATTTATAATGCTTGGCGATGCCGACGTAATTCTTGCTGGAGGCGCCGAAAGTATGACAAACGCACCCTATTTATTAGAAAAAGCTCGCTATGGATATCGAATGGGCAATGGCGAATTAAAAGACTCATTGATTAGCGATGGACTCACCGATGTTTTTAATGACTATCATATGGGAATTACGGCGGAAAACATTGCTGAGCAATGGAGTTTGTCTCGTGAAGAACAAGATCTTTTTGCGCTGAATAGTCAAAAGAAAACTGAAGCCGCTCAAATAGCTGGTAAATTCAAGGAGGAGATTATTCCCATCGAAATTCCACAACGAAAAGGGAGTTCTATAATTTTTGAAAACGATGAGTTCCCAAAACATGGTCTCTCTATTCAGGATTTAGCAAAACTCCGCCCTGCATTTAAAAAGGAGGGAACTGTGACAGCAGGAAATGCCTCAGGAATAAACGATGGTGCTTCGATGTTGATTGTAATGTCGGCCGAAAAAGCGAAAATGTTGGGATTGAAGCCGTTAGTGAAAATTGTGTCGTATGCCAGTGCCGCTCTCGATCCTAAAATTATGGGATATGGGCCAGTGCCGGCCACTCGCGCAGCGTTGTTAAAAGCCAAAATGACCATTGAGGATATCGATTTAATAGAAGCAAACGAAGCTTTTGCTGCACAATCGTTGGCAGTAGCTCGGGATTTGAAACTTAACCCCGAAATTGTAAATGTTAATGGTGGCGCCATTGCTCTTGGACATCCCATTGGGGCATCGGGGGCACGAATTTTAACCACCTTGATTTATGAGATGAAACGTAGAAATGCAAAAACTGGCTTAGCTACGCTCTGTATTGGAGGAGGACAAGGAACTTCAATTATTGTTAAAAACATATAAAAAACCATGAAACGATTAGAAAATAAAATTGCGATCATCACCGGAGGTGCCGATGGTATTGGAAAAGCAGGTGTAATCCGTTTTGCAAAAGAGGGAGCAACCGTAATTATATGGGATATGAACCAAGAAAAAGGGTTAGAAACCGTTGCGCAAATTGAAGCTGCCGGAGGGAAAGCCGCTTTTCAAAAAGTAAATACAGCAAACTTTAACGAGGTTGAACGGGCTTCTCAAAAGGCAATTGAGCAATTCGGAAGAGTTGACATTCTGATAAATAACGCCGGAATCACCCGAGATGCCAGTTTGAAAAAGATGACTCCTGACCAATGGCAACAGGTTATTGATGTGAATTTGACAGGCGTATTTAACTGTACAAAATGTGTAAGTGAATCGATGGTCGACAACAAGTATGGTAGAATTATAAATACATCATCGGTTGTCGCTCTTTATGGTAACTTTGGACAAACAAATTATGTGGCAACCAAAGCTGGAGTAATAGGAATGACCAAAACATGGGCTCGTGAGTTGGGGCGAAAAGGAGTGACTGTAAATGCGATTGCTCCAGGATTTATTGCTACCGAGATGGTGAAAAAGATGCCCGAAAATGTGCTGAAAGCGATGGAAGATAAAGTCCCACTAGGTCGCTTGGGTTTGCCTGAGGAAATTGCATCGATATACTTATTCCTAGCCAGCGACGAGGCGGCTTATATTAATGGTGCAGTTATAAGTATCGATGGAGGAATAACAATTTAATTGTCAATTGATAAATGAAAATGTATGGGGATCCTGATTTGATTCTCCAATAACCATAAAACATAAACAATAATGGCAACAACCGAACAAATTATAGGAACATGGATTTTAATAGCGTTATATAGTTCTGCTACGCTCTATTTTGTTATTAAAGGGGCGTTAAACATAAAAAGTATGAAAGATTATGCGGTTGGTAGCATCAGCTTCTCCCCATACTTTGTTGGAATGTCACTTGCCGCAGCTATGACCAGTGCGGCTACTTTTGTTATAAATCCGGGATTGATTGCTCGTTATGGTATTAGTGGAGTTCTGTCATTTGGCATATTCTTCCCCATTGCATCCATGATTTCGTTGGTGGTTCTCACCAAAAGTTTTCGGAAATATGGAGAATCAGTCAGTGCCGTGTCATTGGCAAGTTGGATTGGCAAACGTTTTAACAGCAAAGGCTATTCGCTTTTTATAGCCTTTTTGTCGGGTCTTATGATCACTTTCATTGTTTTAATTTTAGTGGCATTGACCAAAGTATTTGCCAGCGCACTAAATACAAACGAAGTATATACCCTTGCTGCAATTGTCATTTTTGTGTTTGGATATATGATGTTTGGTGGCGCCAATTCGATGGTGTACACCAACACCATTCAAGCAGGAATTATGATTGTGGTAGCCGTAATCCTTTTATCTTCAGGTTTTAGTCATTTTGAAAATGGGGTTGTCGGTTTTTTTCAGAAATTAAAAGAGATTGACCCTGTTTTAATACAAGCAACGAATGAGGGAAGTCCACTGTTTCGAGATTTTTGGGAAATAGCCTTAGCTCAAATCATTATTGGAATAGCGGTCGTTTGTCAACCGCATATTATTACAAAATCGTTGTTGTTGAAAAAGGAGAGCGATGTGAACAAGTTTTTAGTAACATCCGTTGTTGTGGAGATTCTATTCTTTGCAGTGGTATTTGTTGGTTTGTATGCTCGTATTGAATTTCCCGACCTCACCGTTGATGGCGTTGCCATGAATACAGATAATATTATTCCTGCTTATGTAATTCAGGTTTTTTCCATAGGCTGGGTAGCTGTGTTGATAGGACTCTTTGTGGTTATGGGACTTATAAGTGCTGGGTTGTCAACCCTCGAAGGGTTAATACAATCGGTCAGCACAAGCATTACCAACGATATTGTCAATCCCTTGTTTGGCAAATTCGTGAAAAATGAAAAAAGTTATATGAGGATTAATCGTATCGCCATTTTAGTACTTGCGGTAGTTGGGTTTTTAATGTCACGCCAGCAACTGCTTTTCCCAAAATTGAGCGTTGCCATTTTAGCGCAGAATGGCGTTTATGCCTACTTCTCCATTATTTTTGTTCCCATAGTATTGGGAATATTTGGAGAAAATGTGGGTTTAAAAGCACCACTTTGGGCATCAATTACAGCATTTGTTACTCATTTTACTGTTTATTATGGATTCCCTGTTTTGTTGAATTCAGATATAATGAGTTTTGGCTACTTTAATAAATATTTTACGGGGACAGTTCATAATCCAGCAATAGCAGCCTCTGCGGCCATAGTGCTTTCCGCCATCGTTGGAACAGCCCTCTATTTTAAAGAAAAGCACACAAAATCAAAGCAACAAATTCTTAACTTATAACTTTTCAACGTGCAACTCGTAACCCCCTAACTTGCAACTCTTTAACTTGCAACTCTTTAACTTGTAACTCTTTAACCTATAACTCTTTAACTTGTAACTTTTCAACTTGTAACTCTTTAACTT